>OIGD01000053.1_pt1 | contig 139784 bp, 119 predicted proteins | sample 1582211 | NCBI WGS metagenome assembly OIGD01 (sample SAMN04414078, study PRJEB24778) | human gut metagenome | material: faecal | host: Homo sapiens
TCATAGGATTTTAACATTTCTCGCTTGCGAGAGTCCTAGATTTCGCGGGCTGTCCCCAGCCGCGCATAGAAAATGACCAAAGTCCTTATAAAATTTCAATAGGCTTTTTGTCCGTGTTTATGCGCAGCTGGGGACAGCCCGCGCTACTATTTCGCCGCTTTCGAATTACGATAAGCCATAATTTGCGGCCCTGTTGTTTGTATTTTGAAATAAAAGATGTAAATTTGCAAGATAAGAGTCCGTTATATAAAAATTGTTAATATCGCGGCAAGTATATTGGAACGGTTTGTGGGCAGCGAGGGAACGGTTTGTGGTTAAGTAATCAGATCAAGTAAAATTAGATCGAGCCATGATAATGTCTATGACCGGTTTTGGCCGGGGCACCGTCAGCAGTGCAGCGCGTGCAGTGACGGTGGAATTGAAATCGTTGAACAGCAAACAACTGGATTTGCAGGCCCGGATGCCGCAGGTGATGCGGGAGATGGAGCTTGACATGCGCAACCGCATCGCGGCGCGTCTGGAGCGCGGCAAGGTGGAACTGAGCGTAACCGAGGAAATGATCGGCACCGAGGCCCCGGCGCGTCTTGACCCAACAGTGATAAGCGAATATAAAAGCCAGATAGAAGCAATCGCAAGACAATGCGGATTGCCGGAGCCGGCAGACTGGTATTCGGTGCTTCTGCGTATGCCCGACGCCATGAAACCGGCTACGGTGGAATTCGGCGACGACGACCGCAAGGCACTTGGCGAGGCGCTTGAACTCGCACTTGACGCCATAGACGCATTCAGACTCACCGAAGGTAGGAAACTATATAAATTCTTCGTCAGCAAGATACAGGCCATATCCGGACTGTTGGAGGAGGTGGTGAAATACGAGGAGGAGCGTGTCCCCAAGATCAAGGCGCGCCTGATGGATCAGCTTTCCCGCCTCGATTCGATAGAATACGACAAGGGGCGGCTGGAGCAGGAGATGATATTCTACATCGAGAAACTCGATGTGACTGAAGAAAAGATCCGCCTGCGTTCGCATCTGAACTACTTCCTGGAGACGATGGGCGGCGAGGACGACCATGTCGGCAAAGGGCAGGGCAAGAAACTCGGTTTCATAGCCCAGGAGATGGGACGCGAGATCAACACCCTCGGCTCGAAGTCGAACAACGCCGAAATGCAGAAGGTGGTGGTGAGGATGAAAGATGAACTGGAACAAATCAAAGAACAGGTACTCAATGTGTTGTAATAAGAACAACGGAAGGATAATAGTGCTGTCCGCACCTTCGGGAACGGGCAAGAGCACCATTATAGGCGAACTGATGAAGATGCCCGACCTGAACCTTGGTTTTTCTGTGTCGGCCACAAGCCGCGCGCCCCGAGGCACGGAACAGGACGGCGTGCAATACTATTTCCTGAGTCCGGATGAATTCGCGGCCCGTATAGAGCGCGGCGAGTTCGTGGAGTGGGCCGAGGTGTATTCCGGCACACGCTACGGCACGTTGGTGTCGGAAGTGGAGCGCGTCACCGGCTGTGGCAAGAACCTGATAATGGACATAGATGTGGAGGGGGCTTTGAACGTCAAGAAACGTTACGGCGACCTTGCGCTGCTGATATTCATAGAGCCGCCGACACTGCAATCGCTTGAGGAGCGTCTGCGGTCGCGCGCCACCGACGATGACGAATCGATACGCCGACGTCTCGACAAGGCCGAGTACGAGATGAGTTTCGCCGACAGATACGACAAGGTGGTGGTGAACGACGACCTGGACACTGCGGTGGCTGAAGTGGCCGACAATATACGCGCCTTCACGGAATGAAGATTGGGATATTAGGCGGAAGTTTCGATCCGATACATACGGGACATGCAGTCGTGGCCAACGAACTGGTACAGCGAGGCGTGTTCGACCGGGTATGGCTCGTGCCCGCCCGTATCAATCCCTTCAAGACAGGTGAGGAAAGACCCGCCGACGGAACCATGCGCACCGAGATGTGCAGACTTGTGGCCGACAGGTGCAAGGGCGTGGAAGTTAACGATATAGAACAGAGTCTGCCCGAACCGTCTTATACCTACCGCACGCTTTGTGCGCTGAGCCGGGAATATCCGGAGCATTCGTTTCGCGTGATTATAGGCTCGGACAACTGGGAGGCTTTCGGACGGTGGCGTGACGCCGACAGGATATTGGCGGAGTATGGCGTAACGATATATCCGCGGCCGGGCTATGAACTTCCCGCCGAATTGCCGGGGAATGTGGAGGTAGCCGGAGAGGTGCCGCAGGTGTTCGTGTCATCGACTTATATCCGGCAGGCATTGAAGCGGGGAGAGGACGTGACCTTTTTGGTGCCCTATAATGTTCTGAATTATATAGAGGAAAAACAACTGTACAGATAATGGATGAAAGCGCACTGAACCGGAAGATGCTCAACATCACCGCGTATGCCTCGCAATACTGCGAAGCCGTGGAGAACGCGCGCGAGATGGAGAAGGACGAGTTTGTGGAACGGATGACCGAGTTGCTGCCGCAGATATACGGCGAGTTCGCCAGCCTGAGTCCGGAGGACGTGGGGGTGTTGGATTACGGCTACTATCAGACGTATGTCGACGAGCAATGGTACGACACCATACGCCGCAATGTCGAGATGGTGCTTGGCCCGGACGATGTGTTTCTCGAGACTTTCGAGGAGGATATGAAATACAGCGACACGCCGATAGCGGCGTCGATAGCCGAGAGCCTGGCCGACATCTTCCAGGCGCTGTATAATTTTATAATGGTAGTAAAGGAAACGGATGGTCAGGAGCTGGCCGGCGCGTATGTGGAGTGTCGCGAGAATTTCGCTTCGTACTGGAGCCAGACGCTGTGCAACGTGCTGCGGGCGCTGAACCACCTGCGGTTCAATCAATAATAAAGGAGCCGGAGCTGGAAGCTCCGGGCCCAAACTAACCCGCCTGATAAAACAGACAAGACTGATAAAAGACAAATATGGCTACGGAATATGTAATGGGGAGGTTGTTGGAGTGGATGGATAAGTCCACGTGTAATTTCACGGCAGTGCGCAATATGCGCGAGGAACTGGACACCGCCGGCTTCAAGCGCCTTGACGAGCGCGACGCATGGCAGCTGGAACGCGGAGGCCGGTACTATATGACCAAGAACGGCAGCGCGCTGTTCGCATTCATCATCGGCGAGGGAGACGTGGCCGAGAACGGCTTCAGGATCATTTCCGCGCACAGCGATTCGCCTTGCTTCAAGATAAAGCCTAATGCCGAGATTTACGGCGATGGCGGTATAGTAAAGCTGAACGTGGAGAAATACGGTGGCGGCATCATGTACACATGGTTCGACCGTCCGTTGTCGATAGCGGGCCGAGTGGCCGTACGAGGCAACGACTGGGAGCATCCACGCGAGTATGTGGTTGACCTTCACGAGCCGATATGCACCATTCCGCACCTGGCCATACACTTCAACCGCGCGGTGAACGAGGGCAACCCGCTGTCCGTGCAGAAAGACATGCTGCCGGTGTTGGGATACTTCAGCGACGAAGAAATAGCCGAGCATAAGAGCCACGGAGGTCTGGTGCGCGTCATGGTGGCGCGCGAGTTAGGCATACAGCCCGAGGATATAGTGGATTATGAGCTGTGCCTCTATCCTGTGGAGAAGGCCCGCATCATCGGCGTGAACGGACAGTTCTTCCAGTCGGGCCGCATCGACGACCTGTCGATGGCGTATGCCGGACTGCAGGCGATGCTGGACGAGCACGAGAACGCGACAGCCGCCACGCGCGTACTGGCCGTGTTCGACAACGAGGAGACCGGATCGGGAACCAAGCAGGGAGCCGCGTCGCCCGTGCTGCGCAACATACTGGAGCGCATCTGTCTGCAGCTGAGCGGCAACCGCGAGGATTATTACCGCGCCATCGCCTCCAGCTTCATGATCTCGGCCGACGACGCCCACGCATGGCATCCCAACTACGACGGCAAGTATGATCCGACAAATCACGCAGTGATGGGCGGCGGTCCGGTGATAAAGATAAACGCCAACTGCAAGTATATGAGCGACAGCCGCGGTGCCGCCGTGTTCAACGAGCTGTGCCGCGAAGCCGGAGTGAAGGCCCAGTACTTCGTTAACCACAGCGATTCGGCGGGCGGTTCGACGCTCGGCAATATCGCCACGTCGCAGTTCGACATCGAGGGCGTGGACGTGGGCAACGCCATCTGGGCCATGCACTCGGCGGCAGAGACTGCCAGCGTAGACGACCAGCTGGCCATGGTGAAGGCCATGCGCCTATTCTTCAGATAGAAGCTGCAAGCCGCAAGCTACAAACCACAACCACAATCCGCAAATAGTGGATCAATGCCGCGCATTGATCGTAAAGAACACCACCCAAACAGCCGGTTAACATATTTTATTGAGAGGTATCTCAACATATTTCAGAAAAATTTGTTAATTTTGCGGGCTGATAGTGGCACGTAGCCAAAATAGAATTGTAGAAAATTATAAAAAAGATATAGTATATAATGAACGTAGAATTCCAAAAGGTCGATGATGTTCACGGCATTATAACCGTGACCGTCGGACAGGCAGACTATGCCGACACAGTAAAGAAGGAACTTAAGAACATCGGTAAGACACACGCCGAGCCCGGGTTCCGCGCCGGTCATGTGCCCGCGGGAGTGCTCGAGAAGAAATACGGCAAGAGCGTTAAATACGATGTTGTCAGCAAGCTGGTTGGCCAGGAGCTGTACAAATATATCGAGGACAATCACCTGGCAGTGTTGGGTCAGCCCATTCCCTTCAAGGAGAATGACCTGGATCCTAACGAGACTGACTTCACGCTGAAGTTCAACGTAGGTCTGGCACCTGTGATGGACATCAAGGCCGACAAGGAGATGCACATTCCCTACTACAAGATCAAGATTTCGGACGAGATGATCGACGAGCAGGACAAGCAGCTTCGCCGTCGTTTCGGCAAGCAGGAGCCGGGCGAGACCGTAGACGAGACCGCACTGGTGAAGGGCGTGCTGCGCGAGCTTGACGCCGACGGCAACGACGAGGGCGGATTGGTTATCGAGAACGGTATCGTGGCTCCCCAGTACTTCAAGGACCGCGCACAGGCCGAGCTGTTCATGGGCAAGCATGTAGGCGACAAGGTTGTGTTCAATCCCTGGGCCACCTGCGACGGCAATCCCAGCGAGATGTCGTCGATGCTGAACATCGACAAGAAGGACGTGGAGAACTACAAGGGTGACTTCGAGATGGAAATCAAGGAGATCATCGTTCTGAAGCCCGCTGAACTCGGCGAGGAATACTATAAGGAAGTGTTCGGTGCCGACGGTACGGTGAAGGATGAGGCAAGCTACCGCGCCGCCGTCAAGGCCATGATCGAGAACAGCCTGTCGGGCGAGGAGAACTTCCGCTTCACCATCGACGCCCGCAACGTGATCATGGACAAGGTGAAGGACACCAAGCTTCCCGACGACATCCTTAAGGAATACCTTATCATCAACAACAAGGACATCAACGAGAGCAACGTAGACGAGGTGTACGAAAGCTCGAAGGGCTCGCTGCTGTGGGATCTGGCCAAGGACACGCTGATGACACAGATGGGCATCGAGATGACCGAGGAGGACGTGAAGCAGACCGCCAAGATGATGGCACGCCAGCAGTTCGCCCAGTACGGCATGGCCAATCCTCCGGAGGAGGCCATCGACCGCTTTGCCGACGACATCCTGAAGGACAAGAAGGCCATCGACCGTATCCGTCAGAACACGGTAGACATGAAGTTCTTCACCGGACTCCGCGAGGCAGTGACCGTTGACGAGAAGGAAGTGACTCCCGAGGAGTTCAACGCCCTGTTCAAGAACGAGCAGGAGGAAGAAGGAGCCGAGTGATCAAAGAACTCTAAACAAATTGCGTCAGGTCAGATTTGAGTATTTGAGAATATTGGCGCGTAATTTGTTATAGATACCAGGACTGCGCGGGAGCCGGGTCGCCGGTTCCCGCGATGTCTTAGTATAACCAGACCGAATGGATGGCGGTGCAGACGCCGTCCGTTGAATAAGAAAGGAACAGACTATGCAGAATGATTTTAGAAACTATGCCGTGAACCATCTCGGCATGAGCGGCAACACCATAGACTCCTACATGCGTAAAGCCGGTGCGGGCGTCAAAAGCCCGATGGCCGACTACATGAATCCGTACATCCTGGAGGAACGTCAGCTGAACGTGACGCAGATGGACGTGTTCTCGCGTCTGATGATGGACCGCATCATATTCCTTGGCACGCAGGTGTCGGATCAGAGCGCCAACATAATCCAGGCCCAGCTGCTGTATCTTGACTCGGTAGACCCCGACAAGGATATCAGCCTGTATATCAACAGCCCCGGCGGATCGGTATATGCCGGACTGGGCATTTATGACACCATGCAGTACATCAACTCCGACGTGTCCACCATCTGTACAGGCATGGCCGCGTCGATGGCCGCAGTGCTGCTGGTGGCCGGCGAGAAGGGCAAGCGCTATGCGTTGCCTCACAGCCGCGTGATGATACATCAGCCCATGGGCGGCATCCAGGGACAGGCATCGGACATCGAAATCACGGCGCGCGAGATACTCAAACTCAAGGAGGAACTGTACCGCATCATCTCCGACCACTCCGGTCAGCCCTTCTCCAAGGTAGAGGCCGATTCCGACCGCGACTACTGGATGATAGCAAAGGAGGCCCAGGAATACGGCATGATCGACAAGGTATTGGTTAATCCGTCGAAAAAGTAAAACATGGCAAAAAAGAGCGATCTGAGGTGCGGCATGTGCGGTAAGTTCGATTCCGCCGAAAGCCCTGTGGTTCCGGTGATTCAGGACCTGTGCCTGTGCACGGACTGCATACAGTTTATCGACGACCAGCGTGATACGGAGCTGCGTAAGCGCAAGGGAAGGGCGCAGGACAAGAAAAGCGCTCCCAAGCCGATACCCACGCCTCATGAAATCAAGGAATTTCTGGATCAGTACGTGATAGGCCAGGACGAGGCCAAGAAGTATCTGTCCGTGGCCGTCTACAATCATTATAAGCGCATCAACCAGAGCAAGAAGGAGGATGACGACGATGTGGACATCGAGAAGTCGAACGTAGTGTTGGTGGGTCCCACCGGTACGGGCAAGACCTTGCTGGCCAAGTCCATAGCCAAGCTGCTTGATGTGCCGTTCACCATAGTTGACGCCACGGTGCTGACCGAGGCAGGTTATGTGGGCGAGGATATCGAGTCGTTGCTGACCCGGTTGCTTCAGGCCTGCGACTACGATGTGGAGAAGGCCGAGCGGGGCATCATATTCATCGACGAGATCGACAAGATAGCCCGTAAGAGCGACAATCCGTCCATCACGCGCGACGTGAGCGGCGAGGGTGTGCAGCAGGGTCTGTTGAAACTGTTGGAAGGCACCGTCGCGCTTGTTCCGCCGCAGGGAGGCCGCAAGCATCCGGAGCAGAAGATGATACCGGTGAACACTAAGAACATCCTGTTCGTATGCGGCGGCGCGTTCGACGGCATCGAGCGAAAGATTGCGGCGCGACTCAACACCCACATCGTGGGTTACGGTCATGACGAGAAGAACCGCAAGCGCCAGCGCGACAACCTGATGCGTTACGTGATGCCCCAGGACCTAAAGTCGTTCGGCATGATTCCGGAGATTATCGGCCGTCTGCCCATCCTCACCAGCCTCGATCCGCTGGACAAGGAGGCGTTGCGCCGCATCCTGACCGAGCCGAAGAATGCCATCATACGTCAGTATGCACGACTGATGGAGCTGGACGGCGTGAAGCTGGAGTTTACCGAGGACGCCCTTGACACCATCGTGGACAAGGCCGTGGAATACAAGCTCGGCGCCCGCGGACTCCGTTCCATCGTGGAGACCGTGATGGTAGACGCCATGTACGACGTGCCGTCGCTGAAGACCAAGACCTTCACCGTCGACGCCGACTATGTAAACAAGCAGCTGAACAAAGCCCACTTCGGCGACCTGCTCGAAGCCGGCAACTGATCCGTCAAGGGTTAAAATAAATAGGCAAGAGAATGTCTGGATATATAATCAGGCATTCTCTTGCCTTATTTTTTGGAAAATGTGAAAAATTAGTTAACTTTGCGGTGCGTGCTTAGCGGCATGCGGACATATTTTATATAGAGTAGCGTTTCGGACTTTATTCTTTACAGGAAATCGCCAATTTCAAATCATAGGAGAATAAAGCAGTCGACGAACGCTCATGCTTGTCGTATATCCACTCCCGACAAGGGGTATCGATATATCGATAAGGCGTGGGAGTGGACTGTTTATTCCTATGACGGCGTTTGGCGATGCCCCTGTAAGATAAACACGAACATCATTCCACGCTATTTTTATATCCATCAGTAAGACTTGCCTTTGGGAATACGGCACATAAAACAACGATATATTAACTTAAAAATCAGACGAATGAAGAATCTTATTTTTGGCGCTGTCTTTCTGTTGGCATGCATGAGCATGTCGGCATTGGAGATAACACGCTATGTGAGTCCGATCGGAACAGGCGACGGCATGACGCCCGAAAACCCCACAGCCGATCTCGGCGCCATGCTGGAACTCGGAGCGAAAGTAGACCAGCTTTATCTTTATGTTAATCCCGGTTTTTACCATCTGGATTTCAACACGGATGCCGGTGGTGTGACATTCAAGAATATCATAATTGATGGCTCATGGGGAGACGGAGGGCCGTCGGATGTGGTGCACATTGATTACCCTGCCGTCACTTTTGTTAACAGCATCCTGTATAAAGTCAGTTTTGCAGGAAGCGGCACTATCCAAGGAGGACAAATGTTGAATTGTGTGGCTGAGAAAGGACAGTTAAGAGCTGTATTGGGTAATGGCGATTGTCGCTTTGAACAATGCAAAAGCAAAGGGTTTGTTGGGGAGAACTGGAATTACGGTAGTAATAACGATGCACTTTTTCTTGACGGGTGTGAGGCGAAGGATGGCGAATATGGGTTACGTGGCAATCATCTTAATAGCCTGCAAGTTGTCGACTGTAAATTCGATTGCAATTCGTCGGGAGGCGTTAATATAGACGGATGTAAAGAAGCATATTTTATTGATTGCAACTTTTTTATGAATAATGGTTATGGCGCTGTCAGATTAATAGAATTTGATAATGCCGGTACCGCTATGTTTGTCCGTTGTGAATTTGAAGGTAATAGGGTTACGTATAATCAAAGTTATAATATTAATATTCACAGCAATGTCAGTTTCTATGATTGTGCTTTTGTAGATAATTATGGGAAGGGCATGGACAGTGAGGGAATTGTTTACCTGGCACGGCCCGATTTTCGTTTCACAAACTGCACTTTTATAGATAATGTCGGTGGAGGGATACGTCTTGAGTCATTCTATCCATCAGAAAATCAGATAGTGAACTGTGCGTTTTGGAACAATAACAAAAGAAATATAATATATAAAGGAGATGCCGATGTCCCGATTCTTAACTGTGCGATGGACTATTGTACGGGCATACCTGAATTAGATGCACAAAAAGGAGTAATAACGTTGACCGAAGCGAATAAGGGATTCAGTTATAACGGCTTGACAGTTGTAGTAGAACCAAATTCAATTTTGATTAATAAAGGACAGTCCCGTGCCTTAGTAGACCATGATCTTAATAAACATCCACGAAATGCATTCGGAGGTACTGATATCGGATGTACAGAATATGTATCGTCTCCAGGTATTTGGCAACCGGATTCCTTAGTGTTAAGAATTGATGAGCTTTCGTATCAACTCTGTAAGGCTACTGTAGGTGGCATCAAATACTATGTTCTTCTGCCGGAGTTAGAAGCGGTAACCGGAGCTCAAATTGAATTTTTTAGTACAGATTTCATATATCTGGATACAATGCCTGTTGCTCCTAAGGTTATTGATGACATATATCTTGAAAGGCATCTATCTGATGGAAATGGAGGATATGTCGGTGATATCTTAAGAAGAGATAATGATAAATACGAATGGTATGCGTATGATCGAATGAAATATAGCAGTGCCAAGGATCGACCGACTGTAAAGATTGTAAATGATGAAGTGAAATTCGTAATGCCTACCACCACTAACAAACCTGCCACCGCTAACAAACCGACAGCGTCTAAGGCCGGTACTGCCAAAAAGCATCCGGCTACTAAAAGCCAGAAGTCGAGCCAGAAGTCAAGCAAGACCAACTACTGGAAAAGATAAGCAATCTTATTACTAAAAGTTTTTTACTTAGAAAGCATCGCTCCTACAAAAAAATGTAAGGAGCGATGCTTCAATTGTTCTTTAATTATTATAAGTAGTAAAGAAAAATTAAACGATATATGTAATTATTTTATCTTGAACTATAAAACTTGATCTTTTTGGTCGCTTTTGGCTTGTCGCTCAGTCGCATATATTAATATGCTCCATCACTCCGCACCAAAATCGACTCAAAAATCTCTTCGTTTTATATGTTCATTAATTTATCTTAGCTACTTAGGATTTTATTGTAATGTTGTTATTATCGATTCAACTTTAGCGTGTTAGAATTATAAAGATTTCAAGGCATGTAACCGACGGCAAAAACAGATCGATACCTCTCCGAGGCAACATATTCCTATATGGGAATATGTTATACGCACTGCCTTTCTTAATTATTGGGGTAATTGTTTGTGGAATGAGAAAAAATTATTAAATTTGTATTCGGAGCAGTCAGACATTGGATATGATATCTCTCCGAGGGAGGGGTTGACCGTGGTTGACACTCCGGTACTTCTCAAACCTCAAACTCAATCATGGGAAACAAGAATCAGCAGGACAACAAGGCTAAGATATACGAGACGCTGAAATATTACTTCGGATTCGACGCCTTCAAGGAGGGTCAGTACGATGTAATCAACAATCTTGTGTCGGGTCGCGATGTGTTCGTGCTGATGCCTACGGGCGGCGGTAAGTCGCTGTGCTATCAGCTTCCGGCGCTGATGCTGGAAGGCACCGCGATAGTGATTTCGCCGCTGATAGCCCTGATGAAGAATCAGGTGGACGCAATCCGCGGATATGTGGACCATGAGCGCGTGGCGCATTTCCTGAACTCCACATTGTCGAAAAGCGCGGCCGAGAAGGTGCGCGAGGACGTGCGCTCGGGCAAGACCAAGTTGCTGTACGTTGCTCCCGAGTCACTGGCCAAGGAGGAGAACGTAGAATTTCTGAAAAGCATAAAGATTTCATTCTTTGCCGTCGACGAGGCGCACTGTATCTCGGAATGGGGTCACGATTTCCGGCCCGAGTACCGCAAGATACGCCCCATGATCAACGAGATAGGGCAGTTCCCCATCATAGCCCTTACGGCTACGGCCACCCCAAAGGTGCAGCATGACATACAGAAGAACTTAGGCATTCTGAAAGCCAGGGTGTTCAAGTCGAGCTTCAACCGCAAGAATCTGTATTATGAGGTACGACCCAAGACCAAGGACATAGATAAAGACATAATAAAATACATCCTTCAGCATCCGGATGAGTCCGGCATAGTGTACTGTCTGAGCCGCAAGAAGGTGGAGGAATTCGCCGAGATGCTCAACATCAACGGCATCAAGGCGTTGCCGTATCATGCCGGCATGGACACCAACCAGCGGGCGCAGAACCAGGATGCGTTTCTGAACGAGGACGTCAACGTGATAGTGGCCACTATTGCGTTCGGCATGGGCATAGACAAACCTGACGTGCGTTTCGTGATACACTACGACATGCCTAAGAGTCTGGAAGGCTATTATCAGGAGACGGGTCGCGCCGGCCGCGACGGTGGCGTGGGCAACTGCATCACATTCTACAGCCGCAAGGACCTGCAGAAGCTGGACAAGCTGATGCAGAGCAAGTCGGTGCAGGAGCAGGAAATTGGCCATCAACTGCTGTTGGAAACAGCCAACTATGCCGAATCGTCGGTGTGCCGCCGCAAGATACTGCTGCACTATTTCGGCGAAAAGTATGATGTGGAGAATTGCGGTCAATGCGACAACTGCCGTCATCCGAAGAAGAAGATAGAAGCTACCGACGGCCTGCTGGCCGTGCTGGAGACCGTATCGGCCGTAGAGCAGCACTTCAAGTCGGAATATGTGGTGAACATGCTGATAGGTCGCGCCACGGACGAAATAAAACGCAACGGCCACGACCGGCTTGAGGAATTCGGGGCCCTCTCCGACATGGACGAGAAACTGGTGAACACATTGGTGCGACAGGCCGTGGTGGGAGGATACCTGGAGCGCGACCTGGAGAACTACGGCATACTGAAACTGACCGGCCAGGCATACAAGTTCATGATGAAGCCCGAGAAGTTTGAGATTGTGGAAGACACGGACTATTCGGAAGTTGACAACGACGTTCCGCAGGGACGCGGCAGTTCGGCCTCCGATCAGGAACTGTACGCCATCCTGGTCGGGCTTAACAAGGACGTGGCCCGCAGGCACAGGGTGAAGCCATACTTAGTGTTCCGCGACCAGAGTCTGGAAGCCATGGCCACCACATATCCGCTGACCGACAAGGAGCTGCAGGCCATACCCGGCGTCGGCACCGGAAAGGCCATGAAGTACGGCAATGCATTCTTAGAGGTGATACAGCGGTATGTGGAGGAGAACGACATAGAGCGTCCCGACGACATACAGGTGCGCAGCGTGGCCCAGCGCAGCAACACCAAGATACAGATAATCCAGGCCATTGACCGACGGGTGGACCTTGACGAGCTGGCCGACAGTCTCGGACTGGAGTTCGACGAATTTCTGGCGGAACTTGAATCGATAGTGGAGGCCGGCACCAAGATAGACATACGATACTTCATAGACGAGATACTTGACGAAGATCAGCAGGAAGACCTGAACAGCTACTTCATGGAGCTGGAAGAGGACGATATCGAACTGGCAATACAGGAACTCGGCGCGGACTACGACGAGGAGACCATACGCCTGGCCCGTGTCAAGTTCATCTCCGACATGGGCAACTGACCGAATAAGCACACCTCCTAAAAATAAATTCATATAGAAGCCGTTTAAGAATAGTGGGGAAATATAAGCCCCGGTGCTTAAATCATATTGCACGCTATACACAAAGAAACAACATTCTTAACAACTAAGATGAAAAAACCGATATTGACCGGAGTTGGGCTGGCAGCCGTATTGTTGGCGTATGCCGCCAAGGATCCGGTAATCATGACCATCAACGGCGAGGATGTGACCAAGTCGGAGTTCGAGTATCTCTATAACAAGAACAGTCAGCAGCAGATCAATCCTCAGACTCTTGACGAATATGTGGAGATGTTCAAGCTGTACAAGATGAAGGTGGCCGACGCCAAGGCCGCGGGACTGGACACTACGGCTAAATTCCGCAAGGAGGCGGAGCAGTACAGACATGATCTGGCCACTCCGTATCTGGCGGATTCAGTCTATCTGAACCAGCTTGTGGACGAAGCGTATGCACGTTCGCGCAAGGAGGCTGTTGCAAAGCATATAATGTTTTTCAAGAGTCCGAATCCAGAACATAACCTGCAGATGAAGGCCAAGGCCGACAGTCTGAAACAGGTGCTGGACAACGGCGGCAATTTCGAGGAACTCGCCAGACAGTATTCGCAGGACAAGCGAAGCGCCGTAAACGGCGGCACGATGGGATATATCGTATCGGGTCAATATCCGTATGGATTCGAGGTAGCCGCGTTCGCTACGCCGGAAGGATCGGTATCGGATGTGGTGGAAAGTCCGCAGGGATATCACATTCTCAAGGGTGGTCACAAACGCGATGCCCGTGGCCGTGTCAAGGTGTCGCATATTCTGAAGCTGGCGCGCCAGGAATCCGACTGGGCACGCGCCAAGGAGCAGATAGACAGCCTGTATCAGGTGGTTACGGCCAATCCCGAAAAATTCAATGAAATCGCCACGACCAACAGCGACGACCGTGGCAGCGCCCGCCAAGGCGGCCAGCTTCCCTGGTTCGGAGCCGGCGAGATGGTGGAGGAATTCGACTCGGCTGCCTTCGCGCTGAAGAAGGGCGAGATAAGCAAACCGGTGAAGTCACAGTTCGGCTATCATATCATCATGAAGCAGGACGAGCGCGATCCGTTGCCCAAAGAGGCCGTCAAGAAGCAGACGCTGGCACGCATGAGCAGTCCGCAGGACGAGAGATACACTCTGATTCAGAAACATCAGACAGAACGGTTCGCCGCCAGACACAAGGCGCAGGTGAATCAGTCGGGTCTCGACGCCGTGAACGATTATGCGGCCAAGAACGGTATAGATTCCCTGTTCTATGCCAAATGGCTTGGCAATGACGGCAATATCACGCTGATGACCGCCGACGGTAATAAATACAGCGTCGCAGATTTCGTAGCCAAGTTCAATGGTGTAAAGCAGTCGAATCCGGTAGCCGCCAAGGAAATAATCGACGCCAACCTGGATTCGTGGATGAACGGCATCCTGACTGGTCTTGAAGAGGAAGCTTTGGCCAAAAGCGAGCCCGATTACCGCAATCTGCTTAAAGAATATGTAGACGGCAGCCTGCTGTATGAGGTAAGCGTTCTGAAGGTATGGGACAAGGCTGCAAAGGACATCCCCGGTCTGGAGAAATATTTCGCGGAAAACCGTATGAAGTACAAATGGGATACTCCCCATGTCAAGGGTGTCTTTGTACAGGCCGCCAACGATTCCGTGGCTACAGCCATCAAAGACCTTGCAAGGGGAGCTGCGGAAGATGACATCGTTCCTGCACTCCGCAAGCAGTTCAAGAACCAGATGGCGGCCGAAAGGATACTGGTGCCCAAAGGAAGCAACGCCATGGTCGACTATGTGGCTTTCGACGGTCCCGTGGCACCCAGCTCGATCGAGAAATATCCCGTTATGTTCATGCTTAACAAGCGTATCCTGACTGTGCCCGAGGAGATGCAGGACGTAAAGGGACTGGTGACAAGCGACTACCAGAACATGTTTCAGGAACAGTGGGAAAACGATCTACGCAAGAAATACAATGTGAAGGTCAACAAGAAGGTGCTGAAATCCGTGAACCGCAAGTAAGTCATAAGTCAGAGTGATGAGTGACGAGGTAAGTCAGAAGTCACAAGTCATAAGAAATAAGACAAACCAGACTTCACGTTTGAGATAAAAAGGAGAGGTGTGCCGCAAGGCGCGCCTCTGTTATTTTGGGGAAATATGTTGTAAAACATAAAAATAAATTTGGAATGGCGGGAAATGAGTGTTAATTTTACACCCATAAAACAACTAACATAATTTTTCAGCCATGAGAAACTTACTGATTACAATGTCAGTGCTGGCCGGAGCCGTGGTAAGCTCCTGTGTCAGCGGCACGAACAAGGATGTCAGGACGGCATCCGGACTGGATCCTCAGAACTTCGTGAGCGTATATGACGGCGACAGCACGGCGCTGTACACGTTGAAGAATGCCAACGGCATGGAAGTGTGCATCACCAATTTCGGAGGCCGCATCGTATCGATAATGGTGCCTGACAAAGCCGGCAAGATGCAGGACGTGGTGCTTGGTTTCGACAGCGTACAGTCCTACTTCCCCGAGAACAATCAGACCGACTTCGGCGCAGCCATCGGCCGTTACGCCAACCGTATCAACCAGGGCAAGTTCACTCTCGACGGCACGGAATATCAGTTGCCCCGCAACAATTTCGGGCACTGTCTGCACGGAGGTACGGACATGGGTACCAAGGGATGGCAGTATCGCGTGTATAAGATGATGGAGTGCAACGACTCGACGCTGGTACTGGGCATCGAATCGAAGGATGGCGACAACGGCTTCCCCGGCACCGTGAAGGCGCAGGTGAAGTACACGGTGAAGTCGGACAACAGTCTGGACATAGCCTACGCCGCCACGACCGACAAGCCCACCATCATCAACATGACCAACCATAGCTACTTCAATCTGTCGGGCGATCCGAACAAGCCCATTACCGATCAGCAGCTGACCATCAACGCCAGCCGTTACACCCCGGTGGACAGCACATACATGACTACAGGCGAGATACTGCCGGTAGCAGGCACTCCGATGGATTTCACCAACGCCAAACTTGTGGGCGCCGAGATAGAGAAGCGTGACTTCGAACAGATCAAGAACGGCAACGGCTACGACCACAACTGGGTGCTCGACACCAACGGCGACGACACCAAGGAGGCCGTGAATCTGTACTGTCCCGCCAGCGGCATCCGTCTGCAGGTCTACACCAACGAACCCGGCATACAGGTGTACACCGGCAACTTCCTGGACGGCACCGTCAAGGGCAAAGGCGGCATAGTATATCAGCAGCGCACGGGCATCTGTCTGGAGACACAGAAATATCCTGACACTCCCAACAAGCCCGAATGGCCGTCGGCAGTGCTGCGTCCCGGCGAGATGTACCACTCGCACTGCATCTTCAAGTTCTCGGTGCAGAAATAAAGCGATATACCACGGAAAATATCTAACCAACAATAACACGATTTCTATATGGCATTTTTAGACTGGCTGGTCATAGGGCTTTTCTTCGTAGCCTTGATCGGCATTGTGGTATGGGTGGCCCGGCAGAAGCAGGGCGATGCCAAGGACTACTTCCTCGGAGGCAAGGATGCGACATGGATAGCCATCGGCGCGTCGATCTTCGCCTCCAACATCGGCTCGGAGCATCTGATCGGACTTGCAGGCTCCGGAGCGTCGTCGGGCATGGCTATGGCCCACTGGGAAATCCAGGGATGGATGATCCTTATATTGGGCTGGGTGTTCGTTCCGTTCTACAGCCGCTCGATGGTATATACGATGCCCGAATTCCTGGAGCGTCGTTTCAATCCCGCGTCGCGCACCATTCTGTCGCTGATCTCCCTTATCAGCTATGTGCTGACCAAGGTGGCCGTGACCGTTTACGCCGGCGGACTTGTGTTCCAGCAGGTGTTCGGCATCGATACGCTGTGGGGTATAGACTTCTTCTGGATCGCGGCCATCGGACTTGTACTGATCACTGCCGTATATACCATATTCGGCGGTATGAAATCCGTGCTGTACACCTCGGTGCTGCAGACGCCCATCCTGTTGCTCGGATCGCTCGTGATTCTGGTGCTCGGACTTAAGGAATTAGGAGGATGGGACGAGATGATGCGCATCTGCTCGGCCGTCGAGGTGAACGAATACGGCGACACGATGACAAACCTGATACGCGACAACCGCGACGCTCAGTATCCCTGGCTCGGCGCCCTTATCGGTTCGGCCGTGATCGGTTTCTGGTACTGGTGTACCGACCAGTTCATCGTTCAGCGCGTGCTGTCGGGCAAGAACGAGAAGGAAGCCCGCCGAGGCACCATCTTCGGAGCCTACCTCAAGTTGCTGCCTGTGTTCCTGTTCCTGATTCCCGGCATGATCGCCTTCGCGTTGCATCAGACTCAGGGTTCGTTCCTGCCTCTGCTGCCCAACGGCAATCCCAACTCCGACGCCGCATTCCCCACACTCGTGGCCAAACTGCTGCCGGCCGGTTTCAAGGGACTGATTGTGTGCGGTATCCTCGCAGCTTTGATGAGTTCGTTGGCTTCGCTGTTCAACTCCAGCTCCGCTCTGTTCACCATTGACTTCTACAAGCGCTTCAAACCCGATACCGACGCCAAGAAACTGGTGCGTATCGGCCAGGCCGCTACGGTAGTGATCGTGATCTTAGGTATCCTCTGGATTCCCATCATGCGTTCGGTGGGCGATGTGCTCTATCTGTATCTGCAGGATGTGCAGTCGGTGCTCGCACCGGGTATCGCGGCCGCGTTCCTGTTGGGTATCCTGTGGAAGCGCTGCACGGCCCAGGGCGGTATGTGGGCGCTTATCACCGGTCTGCTGATAGGTATGACGCGACTGAGCGCCAAGGTATGGTACAGCAACGCCGATCCGAGCAACAGCATATTCCGCTATGTATTCTTCGAGACCAACTGGCTGTTCTTCTGCGGATGGATGCTGGTGATATGCTGCGCCGTCGGCATCATCGTGTCGCTGTGCACCAAGGCTCCGGATCCCAAGCAGATACAGGGACTGGTGTTCGGAACCTCGACTGCCGAACAGCGCGCCCTCACGCGCCAGAGCTGGAACGCATGGGATGTGATACATTCGGTTATAATCTTAGGTATCACGGTGGCATTCTACATCTATTTCTGGTAAAGCAACCGCAGAGGTAGCTTTGCATAACATAAAGGTAGACAACGAATATAAAATGAGTTCATATTACGGATCGCATAGCCGCTTCTATGTAAGTGTGGACTGTATCATCTTCGGCCTGAAAGAGGGCAAGCTGAGCATACTGCTCACTCGCCGCGCCTTCGAGCCGGAGAAGGGTAAATGGTCGCTGATGGGCGGATTTGTGAGACCCGACGAAAGTGTCGACGCCGCTGCTGAGCGCGTGCTGTACGAACTGACGGGACTTCACGACGTGTACATGCGTCAGGTGGGAGCCTTCGGCAGTATAGACCGCGATCCGGGCGAGAGGGTGGTGTCGGTGGCGTATTTCGCATTGCTCGACACCTCGCGGCTGTCCAACGACCTGATAGCCGAGCATGGAGCGGTGTGGGTAGACCTCGACGCACTGCCGGAATTAGGTTTCGATCATCCCGAGATGATAGCCAAGGGCCGCGAGGTGATGCGCCGCATGTTCCTGACCGAGCCGTTGGCGTTCCGCCTGCTGCCCGAGCTGTTCACGCTCACGCAGATGCAGTCGCTGTACGAACTGGTGTTGGGACAGACTGTGGACAAGCGGAATTTCAGGAAAAGTATCCTCGATTCCGGGCGCGTGGAGCAGACGGACATCATCGACAAGACCAGCTCGCGGCGCGGCGCAAGAATGTACAGAAGAAAAATTAACGGGCTAACAGAAGATTAAGAAATAATGCTTGAGAAACTGAAGGAAGAAGTGCTGCAGGCCAATCTGGACCTGGTGAGACACGGACTCGTAATATTCACGTGGGGAAATGTTTCGGGCATAGACCGCGAGAAGGGACTGGTGGTGATAAAGCCGAGCGGCGTGAGCTACGACGACATGAAAGCCGAGGATATGGTAGTGGTTGACCTTAAGGACGGCCATGTGGTGGAGGGAGACCTCCGTCCGTCGTCCGACACTCCGACTCACTTGGCGATATACCGCGCGTTCCCCGAAGTGGGCGGCGTGGTGCATACGCACAGCACATACGCCACGGCATGGGCGCAGGCCGGTATAGACCTGCCCAACATCGGCACAACGCATGCCGATTACTTCCACAACGCAGTGCCCTGCACCGCCGACATGACCGCCGGGGAAGTGGAAGGCGACTACGAGCTGGAGACAGGCAACGTGATTGTGAAGCGTTTCGAGGGAATCAACCCGATGCACACCCCCGGCGTGCTGGTCAAGAACCACGGTCCTTTCACATGGGGCAAGACACCGGCCGAAGCCGTACACAACGCCGTGGTATTGGAGCAGGTGGCCAAGATGGCTTTCGTGGCTTTCCAGGTAAATCCGAACCTGACAATGAACCCGCTGCTGGTTGAGAAGCACTTCAACCGCAAGCACGGTCCCAACGCCTACTACGGACAGAAAAAATAATCAATAATCTGAAAACTTAAAAAATAAGATACTATGTTTGAGAATCTTGAAATATGGTGGGTGACAGGTGCCCAGCTGCTGTACGGAGGCGATGCAGTCATCGCAGTTGACGCACATTCCAAAGAGATGGTAGACGGCCTGAACAAATCGGGCAATCTTCCCATCAAGGTGGTGTACAAGGGTACGGCCAATTCGTCGAAGGAAGTCGAGGCCGTGATGAAGGCCGCCAACAACGACGAGAAGTGCGTGGGCATCATCACATGGATGCATACCTTCTCGCCCGCCAAGATGTGGATACACGGACTGCAGGCACTTCGCAAACCGCTGCTGCACCTGCACACACAGTATAACGCCGAGATTCCATGGGACACCATGGACATGGACTTCATGAACCTGAACCAGTCGGCGCACGGCGACCGAGAGTTCGGCCACATCTGCGCCCGTCTGAACGTGCGCCGCAAGGTAGTGGTAGGCCACTGGACCGATACGGAGACCCAGAAGCACATAGCCGTATGGAGCCGCGTGGCAGCCGCATGGGCCGACGCTCAGGACATGACCATCGTACGTTTCGGCGACCAGATGAACAACGTGGCCGTGACCGACGGCGACAAGGTGGACGCCGAAATCCGCATGGGCTATCATGTGGATTATGTGCCTGTAAGCGAGCTGATGGAATTCCAGAAGAAAGTGACGGACGCCGAGGTGGAGACATTGTACAAGGAATATGTGTCGCTGTATGACTGCGCACCCGAAATCCTGGAAGCAGGCAGCGAGGCCTTCAAGTCTGTGCACAACGCCGCACGCGCCGAACTGGCTATCCGCGCCTGTCTGAAGGCACACAACGCCAAGGGCTTCACCACCAACTTCGACGACCTCGGAACCGACGACATCAACGATCCGATGTTCGTGGGCTTCGACCAGATACCCGGCCTGGCCTCTCAGCGTCTGATGGCTGAAGGCTACGGCTTCGGCGCCGAGGGCGACTGGAAGTCGGCCGCTCTGTACCGCACGCTGTGGTATATGACGCAGGGCATGGAAGGGGGTTGCTCGTTCCTGGAGGACTACACGCTGAACTTCGACGGCAAGCAGAGCGCAATCCTGCAGGCCCACATGCTCGAGGTTTGCCCCATGATTGCCGAGCAGAAACCGCGCCTGGAGGTTCATTTCCTCGGTATCGGTATCCGCAAGGCACAAACCGCACGCTTAGTGTTCACATCCAAGCCCGGCAACGGCCTGACCGCTACGGTGATAGACCTCGGCAACCGCTTCCGCCTGATAGTGAACGATGTGGAGTGCATCAAGTCGAAGCCTCTGCCCAAGCTGCCTGTGGCATCCGCACTCTGGATCCCGATGCCCGACTTCGAGACCGGAGCCGCAGCATGGATCTTGGCCGGCGGTACACACCATTCATGTTTCAGCTATGCCGTGACCCCCGAATTCTGGGAGGATTACGCCGAGATGGCCGGCATAGAGATGGTGCGCATCGACAAGAACACCACCATCCAGGAGTTCAAGCGCGAACTGCGTTACAACGACGTCTATTACATGCTTAACAAGTAAGCGATGGACGCTAAATCGACGATACAACAGGGTAAGGCCGTGCTCGGAATCGAGTTCGGCTCTACCCGCATCAAGGCCGTGCTGATCGACGGCGAAAGCAAGCCGATAGCCCAGGGCAGCCACGAATGGGAAAACCGTCTTGAGAACGGGCTGTGGACATATTCACTGGAGGACATCTGGAGCGGTGTGCAGGCCTGCTACGCCGACCTCGCCGCTAATGTCCGCAATGAATATGGCGTGGAGATCGAGAGGCTCGCCGCCATAGGCATCAGTGCGATGATGCACGGCTATATGGCCTTTGACAAGGACGGCGGGATGCTGGCCCCCTTCCGCACGTGGCGCAACACCAACACCGGAGTCGCCGCCAGGGAACTGTCCGAGCTGTTCAACTTCAACATGCCGTTGCGCTGGAGCCTGTCGCACCTGTATCAGGTGATACTCGACGATGAACCGCACGTTAAGGATGTGGCGTTCATCACCACACTGGCCGGCTACATACACTGGCAGCTGACAGGCCGCAAGGTGATAGGCATAGGCGATGCTTCCGGTATGATGCCCGTGGATTCGAAGACCAAGAACTATGACGCCGCGATGATGGCCAAGTTCGATGAATTGGCAGCCGGCAATGGCTTCGGCAGAAAACTCGCCGAGATTCTTCCCGAGGTATTGGTGGCAGGTGTCGAGGCCGGTGTCCTTACCGCCGAGGGCGCATCCCGACTGGATGTCAGCGGCAAGCTGAAGGCCGGCATACCGATGTGTCCGCCGGAAGGTGACGCAGGTACCGGAATGGTGGCCACAAACTCCGTGCGTCAGCGCACCGGCAACGTCTCGGCCGGTACATCATCGTTCTCGATGATAGTGCTGGAGAAGGAGCTGAGCCGGCCTTACGAGGCAATCGACATGGTGACGACTCCCGACGGAAGCCCCGTGGCCATGGTGCATTGCAACAACTGCACCTCCGACCTGAACGCCTGGGTGGGCATATTCCGCGAGTTCGCCGAACTGATGGGCGTGAAATGCGACATAGGCGAGATATACGGCAAGCTGTACAACAACGCCCTGACAGGCGACAAGGACTGCGGCGGACTGGTAAGCTACAACCTGTTCTCCGGCGAACCCGTGATTGGACTCACTGAGGGATCGCCCCTGTTCGTGCGCAGCGTCAACGACAGGTTCTCGCTGGCCAACTTTATGCGCGCCAACCTGAACGCATCTGTGGCCGTGCTGAAGATAGGCAACGACATCCTGTTCCATGACGAGAATGTGAAGGTGGACCGCATCACCGGTCACGGCGGTCTGTTCAAGACCCCCGGCGTGGGCCAGCGCATTCTGTCGTCGGCCCTGAACGCCCCCATCTCCGTTATGGAGACAGCCGGCGAGGGCGGTGCCTGGGGTATGGCCCTGCTCGCATCCTATCTGGTGAACAACGATGCTGCAAAGCCTCTTGACGAATGGCTTGACAGCGAGGTGTTCGCCGGCAACAAGGGAACCGAAATAATGGCCACGCAAGAGGAGGTGGCCGGTTTTGACGCTTATCTCAAGAATTATCTAAGAAAACTGCCTGTGGAACAAAAGGCGGTGGAGTTACGCTGACTCTATAAGCATACCTATACCTGATAATGGTTCCGGAAATGCCCGGTTCATCTCGATGATGACGGGCAGGTCCGGAACTTTCATTTTGTGGAGTTACAAAAAAATCGTAAATTTGTAGCTTGATATGGACTTACGGAAAATCAGCCGGTTTTTGATACCCCTGTTGGCGGTGCTGACGATCGCGACGAGCGGTTGCCGGAAGAATGCCGCGCGTCCCGAAGTCAGTGACGTGGAGGTGGTTGCAGTGGGCGATACGAGCCTGATGCTTCAGACTGTGTTGCGTCAGATTCCCCGTGGTCTGGAGCCGGCCGACAGCATAGCTATGTTCCGCAGCATCATCGAGACCTGGCTGCGGCGGCAGGTGCTCACGGAGTTTGCCGAACGCAACATTCCCGACATGGAGGAGGTGGACCGCATGGTAGAGCAGTATCGGAATGACCTGATACTTAGCAAGTACCTGAGTATGATGGACCGCACCGGCGACCAGGGCGTAAGCAACCGCCGCGTAGACAGGTATCTGAACCAACGACGTGACTCCATGATACTTGAGGAACCCGTGGTGAAGGGAATATTCGTCAAGGTGCCCGAGGACGACTCCAATCTGGCTGCCATAAGGGAATGGATGAAGACACCCGGCGACCACTCGCTGGACCGGATGGAGAAGAAAGGGCTGCGGGGCGCCACGCAGTATGAGTATTTTCTCGACAGATGGCATGACTGGCATGAAGTCGCCGACCTGGTGCCGTACCGGTTCTTCGATGCTGACGCGTTTCTGCAGGACAACAAGGATTTCGAGACCAGCTATGGCGGCTCGGTCTATATAATACACATATCGGAATATGTGGGGAGCGGCGAGAAGATGCCTCAGGACTACGCCCGCGAACGTATACGCGAGACTCTGCGTCAGGCCGACATCGCTAGTCGCCGCGACAACATGATTTCCGACATATACAGACACGAGATCAAGGAAGGACGCCTGCGCAAAGGACTGTACGACCCTGCGACCGGAAAGATCTCGGAACTGCAAACAGAAAAAAGATAAACATTATGAATAAGTTGAAACTGGCCACAGGAGCCGTGATGACAGCGATGGTCGTGGTGACCGCAGCCGCGGCGATACAGAAGAACGTGGTGGACGAGGTGGCGTGGATAGTAGGCGACGAGGCTATCTTCAAGTCGGACGTCGAGGAGCAGTATTCGCAGTTGCGCTCGGAAGGCGTGAACCTTGGAGGCGACCCGTATTGCGTCATACCCGAGCGGATGGCCGTGGACAAGCTGTTTCTGCACCAGGCCAAGATAGACACCGTGGAGGCTCCCGAGAATCAGGTGGCCTCACAGGTGGACAAACGTATAGATTACTTCGTGGCCAATCTCGGCTCGAGGGAAAAGGTGGAGGAATACTTCCACAAGAGCATGCCGGCGCTGCGCACGCAGCTGATGGACATGATGCGCAACAACTACATCATCGAGCAGGTGCAGAATTCGTTGACCAAGAACGTGAAGGGTACCCCCAACGAGGTGAAGAAATATTACGCCTCGCTGCCAGAGGACAGCATCCCCTACGTGCCGATGCAGGTGGAGGCTCAGATCATCACCATCAATCCCGAGATTCCGCAGCAGGAGATAGACGATATCAAGGCCCGGCTGCGCGAATATTCCGACCGAATCAACAAGGGTGAGGCCGAATTCTCGACCCTGGCCATCGCATACAGCGAGGACGGATCGGCCATGCAGGGTGGCGAGCTGGGCTATCACGGCCGCGCCGACTTCGTGCCGGAGTTTTCGGCCGTGGCATTCAACCTGAACGACCCCAAGAAGGTGTCGCGTATCGTGGAGACCGAGTATGGCTATCACATCATCCAGCTGATAGACAAGCGAGGCGACCAGGTGAACGTGCGTCACATACTTCTCACCCCTAAGGTGGCCGCCAAGGACCTGAACACCGCCGTGGTGCGCCTTGACTCGCTGCGCAAGGAGATAGTGGGAGGTGTGTTCTCGTTCGAGGAGGCCGCGCGCTTTGTGTCGCAGGACAAGGACACCAAGAACAACAAGGGAATAATGATCAATCCCAAGACCGGCAGCAACCGCTTCGAGATGCAGGACCTCCCAGCCGAGGCCGCCGAGAAACTGGAGCTGATGCAACCCGGCGATATTTCGGAAGCGTTCATAATGAAGGATCCGCGCAAGAACCGCGACGTGGTGTCGATAGTGCGCCTCACCAAGCGCATTCCCGGACATAAGGCGACGCTGGCCGATGACTTCAACATGATAAAGGGCATGTATGAGAATCACGAGAAGCAACGTATTCTGAAGGAATGGATTGAAAAGAAAATCAAAAACACGTATACCAAGATAACGGACGGCTGGGAGGGCTGCGAATTCCAGTACGAAGGCTGGATCAAATAAGCGAAGATGCTGAAGGGTAGACAGGCGATAGTATTGATGGTGGCGCTGGCGCTGCTGAGTCTGGCGTGGAGCTGGATCGGCGACGCCCGGGCGCAGTCCGCCAAAAAAACGCCCAAGACCGAGACCTATACGCGTCCCAAGCCGCGCGAGCCCATCAAGCCGCAGATACCGGGAGTGAACAGGTTTCAGGACGACAAGGTGTTTCTGGAGCACGCCGACTCTCTGTTCCGCCCGGCCAATGAATACGAGGAGTTCCAGATAGTGAAGGGAACCGTCAAGTTCCGGCAGGGCGGCATGTGGATGTTCTGCGACTCGGCCTATTACTATCCGGAGAAAAACTCGATGGATGCCTTCGGACACGTGGAGATGCGTCAGGGCGACACGCTGTTCGTATATGCCGACAAGCTGTACTACGACGGTCTGGAGAAACATGCCACACTGGTGCGCGGACCCTCGCGCGACAAGGTGGAGCTGAAGAACCGCACCGTGAACCTGAAGACGGATTCGCTGGACTATGACGTGATGAACGAGCGCGGATGGTACACCACCGGCGGCGTGCTGCAGGACGACGTCAACACTTTGACCTCGATTTACGGCGAATACAGCCCGAACACCAAGCAGGCCAAGTTCCGCGACGACGTCAAGCTTGTGAACAACAAGGACGGCTACAAACTGCGCACCAGCGAACTGGACTACAACACCGACACGCACATAGCCGACATCAACACCCATACCGTCATAGAGGGTGCCAACGATACCATCGTGACCACCAAGGGATGGTACGACACGCAGACCGACCACGCACAGCTCACGTCGCGCTCCACCATCACGCACAGGGACAGCACCAACAACGTGACCTGGCTTGAGGGAGACTCCATCATTTACGACAAGCTGACACGCCTGAGCCGCGCGTATATGTTCCGCGACAAGAGCAAGCACCAGCAGCCCATGGTGCTGACCGACACCGCGCGCAAGGTGCAGCTGATAGGAGGCTACGGCGAATACAACGACTCGACACGCACGGCCATGGCCACGGAATACCCGCTGCTGATAGAATATTCGCGCCCCGACTCGCTGTTCCTGCGTGCCGACACCATACTGTCGTTCATAGTGCAGGAGATGGTATGGCCCGATTCACTCGACAACATGCTGTCGGCCGCCACGCGCGCGCGACTCGCGCGCTTCGAGTCACTGCAGCAGATAGCCGACTCGATGCCCGTGCTGCTGTCGCTGCTGCCCTATAAGTTCCAATTGCCCGGCTGGGGCATACAGCCGGCGCAACCGGAGCACCCTGAAGACTCGACGCACCCGGAGTCAGAATCAGAACTATCAGAAAGCCCCGACAGCACCTATACTTCCGAAGACTTTAAGGACCTTAAGGACTCTAAGGACCTTAGGGACTTTAAAGACCCTAAAGACCTTAAAGACCCTAAAGACCTTACCGACCTTACCACCCCTTCAGACTCGGCTTCCCACAACAGTCCGGCTGCCGTCGACACGGTGCCTCCGGCACCGCCCGGACCGAGGCTCGACAAGCTGGGCAGGGACTCAGCCTTCATGATACCCAAGGACTTCCACGTGGCCAAGGCCATAGGCAAGGCGAGGTTCTTCAACAAGAACGCGCAGGGTGTGGCCGACACCATGATATACGTGCAGCACGACTCGATGATGTACATGCTACGCAAGCCTCTGGTATGGAGCGGCGAGCGTCAGGTGATGGGCAATCGCATAGACCTGCATCTCAATGACTCCACAGTGGACTGGGCATATCTGCCAGAATCGGGCATACTCGGCGAGCATGTGGACGAGGACTTCTATCAGCAGCTGTCGGGAACGAAGATGAAGGCCTTTATCGACAACGAGATGATAAAGCGTCTGGAAGTGGAAGGCAATGTGCAGACCATAGTATTGCCGCAGGAATCGGATTCGACCGTGAACAAGTTGGTGAACGCCGAAAGCTCGTATCTGACCATAGACTTCGTTGACGGCAAGCTGGACCATCTCAAGATGTGGCCCGATGTGTCGGGCACTGTTACGCCGATAGGGCAGGTGAAGCAGTCGCAGAAATTCCTGCAGGGCTTCCGATGGCTGGACATGCTCAGGCCGCAGCGAGGATGGTATGGCGACAGGGTCCGCTGGATAGACGAACTCGGCGAGGTTCCGGAAGCACTGGAGCGATGGTTCAGGGAGGCGTCACCCATCAAGGCCGCGCCGCCCAAGCCGTCGGAGTACAAGGGAATGGTGCGCACGGTCAAAAAGCAGGGGAAATAGTCTATGAGCGATATAATCAAGCTGCTGCCGGATTCGGTGGCCAACCAGATAGCGGCCGGCGAGGTGATACAGCGGCCGGCGTCGGTGATCAAGGAACTTGTAGAGAACTCGGTCGATGCGGGCGCCACGGAAATCAACATCGTTATACGTGATGCCGGCAAGACACTGATACAGGTGCGGGACAACGGCACGGGAATGTCGGAGACGGACGCCCGCATGGCGTTTGAACGCCATGCTACGTCCAAGATACGACAGGCCGGCGACCTCTTTACACTTCACAGCATGGGCTTCCGCGGTGAGGCATTGCCATCAATCTGCGCCATATCTGAAGTGGAGCTGAAAACGCGCAAGAGCGGCGAACAGTTGGGCACGCATCTTGTCATAGAGGCATCGAAGGTAAAGAGCCAGCAGCCCATAGCCACTGACCAGGGAACGGTGATAGCCGTGAAGCGCCTGTTCTTCAACGTGCCGGCACGGCGCAAGTTCCTGAAGAGCGACAGTGTGGAACTGAGCAACATCATGCGCGAGTTCGAGCGACTGGCACTGGTGAACCACAGGCTGCGCCTCAGCATCGATACCGGATCGCGCGTAATAGAGCTACGTCCAGGCACATTGCGCCAGCGCATAGAGGATATATGGAAAAACACGCTTAAGAGCGACCATCTGCTACCGGTGGACATCGACACACCGATAGTGAAGATAGAGGGCTTCATATCGCGTCCCGAATTCGCGCGCAGGCGCAATCCGCTGCAGTATCTGATAGTGAACGGCCGCAACATGCGACATCCCTATTTCCACAAGGCCATAACGGCATGCTACGAGAATCTGATAGCTCCCGGCACGCAGCCCTGTTACTTCATAGTGTTTACGGTGAGTCCCGACACCATAGACGTGAACATACATCCCACCAAGAACGAGATAAAGTTCGAGAACGAGAATGCGATATGGCCTATCCTGACGCAGGCGGTCAAGACATCGTTGGGCAAGTTTTCGGCCGTGCCGAGCATCGACTTCAACTCCGACGAGCTTGACGTGCGTCCCTTGCAGCAGGGCGAGATGCCGAAGGCTCCGGATATGGGTTTCCGGCCCGATTACAATCCCTTCGAGGAAATGAAGCGTCACGCCATAGGTCAGAACTACCGTCCCACACAGGTGTCGCGCAACTGGAGCGACATGTATCCGGATCCGGCCGTAAACCGTGATTCCGCACGTCAGGAGACTTCCGTCGGGCGGATGCCGGCTCTTGATTCCGGCGACATGACGTCGGGAATGGGTGCGATATGCATACAGTTCAATCAGAAATATATCATAACGACTCAGGGCGAGCGTCTGTTAGTGATAGACCAGCATCGCGCGCATGTCAAGATACTGTATGAGGAGTATCTGCAGCGTACGGGTCATCAGGATGTGGTGTCACAGCCGCTGATGTTTCCCGAGAAAGTGACTCTGGACGAAAGCCAGCAGATGGCATTGGCCGGTGTGCTCGGCAACATGGAGAGCCTCGGTTTCTCGCTGGAGTATCTCAGCGACAGCGACTGGCAGATCAACGCCGTGCCGTCGATGGTCAAGGCGCACGAGGCCAAGGATGTACTGCTGCGTGTGCTTGATTCCGTAACCGAGGATTCCGTGAACTACGGCAACGAATATCAGCCGGGAGCCACGTTGCGGCAGAAGGTGGCTCTGGTCATGGCCCGTTCCGGCGCCATCCGCCGTGGCGTAAAGCTATCCAACCGCGAGATGGAGGACATCATAGCACGTCTGTTCGCGCTGCCCGACCCGTCGCTGACCCCCAACGGCAACAAGGTCTACACCCTGATCAACGAGTCCGGCATCGCCTCGATGCTGTAAATTGTTCCTTCGATAGTCTAAAATGATGATTTGTTCCTTTGATGGTACAAAACGACTATTTGTTCCTTCGATGGTCTTAAATGGCGATTTGTTCCTTTGATGGTTTATTTTGAAAAAGTGTTCCGACAATGGAACATTTTTATTATATTTGCAGGAAAATAGGTATGAGTATGGAAATATTGAAACGCAGATATAAAAAGCTTCTGTCAGAAGTTAAGACTGATATCCATAGGTTCCTGTATTATGAAATAGACTGGAACCAACCGTTGATAGGCATCAAGGGCCAGAGAGGAGTGGGTAAGACCACCCTTATGTTGCAGCGTATAAAAGAGACGGATCCCACTGGCAGTGCGTCGTTCTATGCTTCACTTGACAATCTATGGTTTTCAGAACACAGTCTGATAGAATTAGCAGAACTACTGATAGTGCAGGGAGTGTCCAATCTATATCTTGACGAGGTGCACCGTTTCCCAGGTTGGGAAAGGCAGGTAAAGAATCTATATGATTCATATCCTGAGCTTCGTGTGGTGTTTACGGGCTCGTCGTTGCTGGTGATTGACAACTCGATAGGAGATTTGTCAAGACGGGCATCGATGTACCGATTGCCGGGACTGTCATTCAGGGAATTCCTGATGTTTGAAGGGATCGAACCTGTGAATCGGTTGTCTCTTAACGACATACTGTACTCCCATGAGACCATCGCCCCGTCGGTATCCGCCGGGATAGATGTCTTGTCGCATTTCAGGACGTACATGAAGAAAGGATATTATCCTTATTATAAGTCAATGCGCCTGGAGGATTATTATTCACGATTGGACCAGACTGTGTCGACAGTTGTGGAATCGGATATTCCGGCTGTGGAGAACAGAATCGATTATGAGACATTGATAAAGGCCAAGCGGCTTATCGGCATAGTGGCCGGGTCGCAGCCTTATCAACCGAACATGAACACCCTTGCCGGCGTGATGGGCACCAATCGTGCCCAGCTGTTGAAGCTGTTCGATCTTCTGGACCGTGCCGGAATCATCCGACAGATATTCTCCGTTGCAAATAATCCTGCGGGGTTGGCAAAACCTCAGAAAGTGCTTCTTGACAACGCATCGCTGATGTGTGCGTTGGGTTCTCCCAAAATCGGAGCCGAGAGGGAGTGCACGTTTGCGTCCCAGCTAAGCATGGGACACCGCGTAGGTTATGCCAAGAACGGCGATTTCATAATCGACAACCGCTATCTGTTCGAAATAGGCGGTAAAGGAAAGGGATTCGCTCAAATCAAGGATATTCCGGACAGCTATGTCGTTGCCGACGACATAGAGTTTGGATTCGGCAACAAGATACCGCTGTGGCTATTCGGTTTCTTATATTGATATAGCCGATGACATCGTTACAGTCAAAGACAATAGATGTATAATAAAGATTATGATAATATGGAGAATGAAATGTTGAACGGGTTGGAATGCGGATTTCCGTGGGCGGAGGCGATTAACTGCGCGGTGACGGTGTGTGATAAGGAGGGAGTGATTGTGTACATGAACCGGAAGTCACGCGAGACGTTCTGCAAGGACGGCAGGTCGTTGATAGGCACGAATCTGTTCGGATGTCATCCGGAACCTGCGCAAGAGAAGATACGCCACATGCTGTCTACTGGCGAAAGCAATGCCTATACCATTCAGAAGCATGGGGTCCGGAAGATGATATACCAGACCCCCTGGCGCGACGCCGCAGGAGCCATAGCCGGCATGGTGGAAATCTCCATGGTGATACCCGCCGAGATGCCCCATTACAACCGAGACTAATCTGTTGTAATCGCTGACACCCAACGGCAACAAGGTCTACACTCTGATCAGCGAGTCCGGCATCGCCTCGATGCTGTAAAGTTCCGCCAAATGCTATTACAGCATGCGGATTATGCTGGTGATAACCGTGGTGCTCTCCTGACGGTCAAGCGCCTTGGCTCCTAATATTCTTTTTCGTGATATTATGGCCCCGTTTGAGAGTCCGAAAAGGACTGTCAGATCTGAGGAGCGGACTCCACATTTTATCAACAATGATAAATACAGTTCATCGGTCGTAAGCTTTCCTTTCGTCAGAATCATCAGATTGTTGACGAATTGAGGAGATACGCTCAGTACGACTTCTTTCAGTTCGTCAAACATCTGGCCTTCGATGCAAGTCTTGTTTTTGATATTCAGCAAGATGCGGGAATATACATCAGATGTCAGAATCTCGTCGGGAACCGATTGTCTTGCAGACTGTTTGTACAGTTCCATCAACTCTTGGTGAAGTTTTTTTCGTAGGACTGACTGTGTGTTAGGAGCAGATAAGCAGAATGATGCGGGATCTATCGAAGTTTCAGCCGTTGCAATGTCCTCGTTTGGTTCAGACACATCAGAATCCTTTAGTTTCCGTTTCAATTCCCCAAGAGCGTCCAGGTCATTTCGCATTCCGACAATAATAGCCTTATCTCGGTATTTTACATATAACAGAATAATGACTAAGATTAGGGAAAGGATTGCAATGCATACAATTGCCCATGTCAGTCGTTCGTTGTCTCTTACGGTCTTTTCTTTTTCTCGTTGATGTATGGTATAGTTATACCGACTTTCCTGCATCAATGCCAATTCATTGCGGTTGTCGTCGAAATAGGCCTCAAGGATATCCTTGTATTCCGAATAATAGCGGTTAAGCGTGTCAGGATGCAACATTTGTCTGAACTCAGGAGACAGAATAATGCGGTATCCTGTCTTTTTGTTGCTCAGGTCCTCGCTGATAACCAATTCGTGCGCATACATAAAGGCCGTATCCATAATTCCGGCTTCACGATATATGTCGGCCGCAAATGCAAGAGCAAAATTGCGGGAGTATTGGCTAACCAGGTCCGGTGTATGCCTGACCAGAGTCAGGGCGGATGTCAAATCTCCTTTTGCCTCCTTCACACCTGCAAGAAGAACACGGGTTTCAGCTATAAAATCCCTTGGGAAATTAATTGTTGTATACAACGCCTCAGTCAGCATCGAATCTGCAAGATTCAGATATCTGGTGCGAGCCGAATCTGATTCTTCCATTGTGCCTAAATCGTAATATGTTGAACCAAAACTTCGCTGAGCATGTACTATTGACACAGAATCATGAGCTTTGGTTGCTTGTTCAAGCATTTCGTAATTATAAGGGATTGCTTCGTTATATAGTCGTAATTTAGATAATAACGCTACAGTCTGACTGCATATACGACTTCTTAAATCAGAATTATCAGAAGTCAAATCAATATTATCTAAAGCTCTTTGATAATATTGCAAAGCTGTTGGATAATCTCCGATATCAGAATAAACGCGCCCTACGTAATATAACACTTCATTATAAACTTGTACATCTGAATTAGATTCATAATATTTCATCACGTCAAGAATAATGCTATCGGATTCATGAGGAATAAAAGCTTTATCCTTAGCTTTAATTGTCAAAAAATCGTAGAAATGTCTGTCATGTTCAGAAAGGGCGTTTGAATTAATACTGTCGAGCATATTCAGAGCCTCCTCCGGTTGGTCGGATGCAATTGCTGCAATATTTGTTAACCTTGCATCATTTTTTTGTTTATGAGAACAACCTATTGTCGCTATTAGAAAAAGAGCTGACATCGCTATTCCAATAAATATTTGTATACCTTTAAAACGTTTCATGCGTTGTTGTTTCAAATATGTAATTGCAAAGATAGTGAAAAATTTGATTATTTCATTGTATGTCATCTTATCAAGGTCTTTATCAAAGCCATATTTTTAATTAATTTAGTCAAAAATCATAGATTCGGTCGTGTCGCATCATCAATTATCAATCATGTATTGAAATAATAGGGAGCACATTTAAAATAACAATAATGTGTAACTGTCATAAAATCAGTGCTTAAATATAATCAATCATTTTTCAATCATTTTTCAATCAAAATTCAATCATTAAAAACTTGACAATTGATTTCTTGGTGTATAATTTTGCACATGAAACAAAAAACATAATGTATGAAAAAAATAGTAACAATAATAAGCATTATATTTATTGCTTCCATATTTACTCCGGCATCAGCATATTCCTCTATTTTGAAAAAAACAATAGAACTCAAAAAATATCCGCGGCGTCATAAGGACACAGATCCAATGCACCAAAGAATTCCAACGGCGATGATTTGCTGTTATGTGGATTCAGAAAATGGCATTGAGCAACTTGATACCTCTGATATCGAGACTTACGAAATCTGGGATATAGAGGATACAACTCCAGTGGTAGTATATGAAGACCAGTATAGCTTTGCCGATTACATACTAAGTAATCCTCCGAGTTATCTGATAAAATTATATTCCACTGATTATATTTATATCGGAAGGGTGGAATAAGACTATTGTGTTTGATATGAAGTTAATTAACTTAATAATAAAGGCCTAACAACTAACTATCACAAATCATGAAAAAACTAAGTATCGTCATGATGCTGGTTCTGGCTGGCTGTTGGCTGACGGGATGTGTCAGCAACCAGATTGACCCACCGACAGCGGTAGACCAAGCGAACGCTGAGAGTATAGGCAATCCATATCTAATTACAGAGGAAGAGGCTCTTGCAAACTTAGAGGCGTTCTTCGCAGTCAACAATCAGGGACAGACCAGAACTTCGACCCCGATGCCTCGCATCAAAAGGATAACAGGCGTAAGGAATCATGACCGTGCTACGCGAGGCGAAACGGGCGATTCCACAATACTGTTGTACATAGCGAATTTCGATGATGAACAGGGATTCGCACTTCTTTCAGCAGACAAACGCGTATCTTCGCTTGTGGTAGGAGTATCCGAAAAGGGAGAAATAAGCGAAGAGATACTGGAGTATTATGATAGATTGATTAGTGATCGGCCATTGTATAAAGGATTTCCTCTTGATGGGCCCGGATTCTTTACAGATACAATACCGGGTGGAGGTACCGAAACATTCATCAATCCCAATACTGTAGATTTTTATATTGAGAAAGAAGATGATTATCTTATCGGGAATTTGGATACATCGGGATATGAGTTACTAAATCAGTATGCAATAGGTAATGGGGATTCGGGCAATAGAATTACATTAGATAATCAACTTCAACTGCTTATATTGGAGTATGCAGTTAATTATGCCAAGAACTGCATAAAAGGAATTAATGTCAATGATAACAAGATGACAGATAAACCGGTAGGTGTATGGGATCCTGTTCCTGGTGGCAGTCCTACAAATGATGGTACTGAAACTAATGTGGTAGTCAAAGGTCCTCTTCTTTCAAAATTCGTAGAGTGGAGACAGTCTCCGTATCTAAACAAAAGCTTTAAACCTGTAGGTGATAGAGACCATGCCCTAACAGGATGTTATCCATTGGCGTTAGCTAAAATTTTAACCTATAATTGTAAACCGCAAATTATTACCTATAATGACTCTACCGTTCATTTGGATATAATTGGGAATGATATAAAGGGAGAATCCCCTGAATCGGCAAGGTTTTTGTGGATTATAGCAGAATGGTGTGATGCAAAGTATTTTCGCAATGGTACTTTTGTATTTCCCAAAAAGGCGAAGAAATTCTTATCAGATTGTCGATATTCAAATGTAAAACTCAAGAAGTATTCATTTGACCGCATAAAGAATATGATTGATAATAATCATCCTTTGGCGATCTGTGGAATGCCTGATCTTGATCTAAAGCGAGCTCATGCATGGAATATTGACGGATATAGGACATCAAAACGAGGCATAAACGACATCAAAATGATACATTGCGATTTCGGGTGGGGAGGAAATTACAACGGATACTATGTGGACAATTGTTTCAATCTTGGAAGTGACGATAATATCTATGATGGTCGGCACGAAAATGATGACAGAACACTTAACAGTTATAACAGATTATTAATGTACGAATAAAAAGACACTAAAATTTCTGAGCTAATTGGCGAGTCACTTTCCAATTAGCTCAGATATAAAGGAATATTATTGTACCATTTTGCCTAATTCATTATTAGCCATTATGATTTGTGAAATATATTAATATAAAACTCGTTAAGTTGAAAAACGATTTCTTATGAACCATAAACGCTATTTACAATTGATTCGGATATTCATATTATTGGTCCTGTCAGTGACTGTATTGACCGGTTGTGACTTTAATCTTCGGGATAAGAGATTTCCGCGTAAAATAACGTTTCCAAGTGAGGGCGATACCATTACTTCAAATTTGGATTTTACTGAGTTTCACGTTAAACGGTATGTTTCTGACACTACCGATGATTTTTCAATATTAGATTACGATACCATATATGGCAGAGGTTGGTTTCAAGTCGAGGTGTCATCCGAGGATAGAACCACCCGTTTCATGGTGGGACCAAACATGACAGGCTATAAACGTAGGATTGTACTGCGCAGATACGGACCGGACGACACGTATGTCGATATAATCCAGAACCCGTAATTTAAGTCATAAGTTATAAGTCACAAGTCAGAGTGACAAGTGATTAGGAATAGTAGCGCTGGCTGTCCCCAGCCGCGCACAGAAAATGAACAAAGTCCTTATAAAATTTTTAAATAGGCTTTTTTGTCCGTGTTTATGCGCGGCTGGGGACAGCCCACGCTACTATTCCGAAGTTTATTATTTCTTAGTTTTAAATAGGACCTTTCGGGAATATTTGCGTCTTAGGTATAAACAACAGTTATAAATAACTATATAAAATCAGCCTTATGAACCAGAAACGCAATTTACAATTGATCTGGCTGTTCGTGTCATTGATAATATCAATGACATTTATGACCGGATGTGACTTTTTTGACCGAAACAACAAATATCCGGTTAAAATAGAATTCCCTGCTGAGGGCGACACCGTTACATCAGAATTGAATTATATGCTCTTTCATGTAGTGCCTTATGAATCCAATACGGATGATGCATTTAACATATACGATTATGACACCATATATGGATCTGACTGGCTTAAGGTAGAGGTGTCGTCCAGTGCCAAAACCACTCGTTTTATGGTAGAGCCCAACACTACAGGCTGGAAACGTCAAATCAGATTGAACCACTTTGGACCGGACAATACGGATGTGGATATAATCCAGAATCCGTAATTTAGGTCATAAGTCAGAGTGACAAATGATTAGGAATAGTAGCGCGGGCTGTCCCCAGCCGCGCACAGAAAATGAACAAAGTCCTCATAAAATTTTTAATAGGCTTTTTGTCCGTGTTTATGCGCGGCTGGGGACAGCCCACGCTACTATTCCGCGGCCGGGGACAGCCTGCGCTACTATTTCGCGGCCGGGGACAGCCCGTGCTACTATTCCGAAGTTTATAGTTTCTTTAGTTTTAAATAGGACCTTTTGGGAATATATGCGTCTTATAGGAAAACAACAATATACCAAAGTATGAACGTATCATTTAAACGTTACACATTGACGCTGTTGGCGGTGATGTCATTTCTAACGGCATCGGCACAGACGGACCAACCTCAGACGGTATCGAACCGTGTCAGGTTTATGGAGAAACCGGAAAGGGTGTGGCCATTCGAGGCAGAGATATTCTTCGGACTCGGAACGGGATTCAAGTATCATGGAGTCTATGCCGACGGTGCAGAAACCTTGGGCCTTGAACTTCGCGGAAACATAAAGAATACAGGCTGGGATGTAGGCGCGTTCCTGCGTTTTGACGGTACGGGTTATGACTTCAAGAACCAGATGCCACCCATAGATCTCGATATAAACGCCGAATATGATTACTCCCAGTCAAACAACGCATTTACAATCGGTGTTGTGTCAGACTATAATTTTCGTCAAGGCCGAAAAGTGAATCCTTTCGCAGGATTAGGTGTCGGATGCTCAATATACTCTACTCCGTATTGGCGTCCATACGAAACTGACGGTTGTACGCTTAGCTTTATTCCTCGTTTTGGCGTAGAATTGTTCAGTTGGGTCCGTTTCACAGGGTATGCGTTCATACTGCGTAACGGCTACAATACCGTAGACGTTTCCGTCGGACTGACTATCGGCGGCTGGCAACGAAAGTCAAAATAGACTTTATTGACGATGAGGACATCGTCATTCCAGTAGAGGACGCGGCCGGGGAGTGCAGGCGCTACTATGACGACAGTCAGGAGGCCATTATTTATATTATTGAAGAAGCAAAATCGAAACCAAAAATTAATAAACAAATATCTATGAAAATGAAATCTACACTACGCATGATGCTGATGTATGTCTGTTGCGCGATATGCAGCAACGGAATGATGTCAGCGACACCCACTGACGTGCAGGTCGCACAGTCGAAGGCTGTCAGGACACTGACGCAGATGCTGACGCCAAACCGTCAGGAGAATAACAAAAACTATGCAACATCCGTAAAGGCGTTGCCGGCCAAGATCCTGAAATACGACTGGCAGAGCGGAGCCTGGAGCGCACCGACCACGGTAATGAGATTCTATACCCCGGAGGGTTGGCTTAGCCTCGAATCGGAAGTAAATGCCGAAGGGGCAGTTGTCCGGGAGATTACATACGACTATGATATAGACGGGAATATATCGTCGATGGAGGAAAGCCTGTGGAATGAAAACGTACAGATGCTGATGTCGGAAACCCGGACCCGTTATAAGTACGACCCGGTTGTAACGGATTTCTGTGTAAGTGAAATTTATGAGATATACGGTGTGGGAGGCTGGAAGGAAAAGAAATCGGAGTCATGTAAGGTGACCCGAAACTCGGCTGGAAATGTAGCTGAAATTTTATATTCAGAGAATGGAAAGGAATCCCACAAGCTGTGTATGGAATATGGAGTTGACGGCAAAGCGAACAAGATCACGAGTTATGAATTCGTGAATGGCTGGAAACTTGCGGGCGTCTATTATGATATGGCATGGAAGGAAACCAACGGACAGTTGCTTATTCCCTACGATGAGTTCGGCTTGTTCGTACATAACGGCAATCTTATTGAGAAATGTACCATAGAAACCTATGACGCCGAATCGGGAGACGAGGATGAATGGATGAGCAAGTTGACATTTGCGTTTGAATATACCGACAACGGTAGTTATACGGGTACTATAAACGGCATGTTGGAAGATATGAACATAAACGGAAGTTCCGTCAGCAACATGGTTCTTGAAAACGGAGGCATGGACATGAAAATCATAGTAAAGGCGAATATGGGATTTTTTGTAGATTCCCTGGAAATGCGTCTCAAGACTGAATACGACGCATGGCATAATTGCCTTACGGATATTGACTATATGATGATGGACGACTACTATGATTACGAGGTCTATAAGAAAGGAGAGGTGACATATTCATCGCAGACAGGATTGCCTGAGACATACGTAGTCAAGGAGCTTGACTATGATTCGTATGACGACGAACAGCCTGTGACCGATGCCGACTTCGTGAACCTGGGGAAGTATGAGTTCCAGGAGTACGCCACATCGGGTATTACAGAAGTTACATCCGACCGTGGAGATAACGCTGTCCTTTACGATCTGTCGGGCCGTCGCATCGCGAGTCCCCACGCCGGTCAGCCTTATATCAAGAACGGCCGTAAATACATTGGCAAATGAGCAAGAATACATAATGCGCAATGCGTGAATGAAAGAGTATAAATTCAAAGCCCCGGCTCGGCGAGTCGGGGCTTTGCTATAGGTTGGCCGGATGGTTATCGGCCGGAGTTTCTGATCATATCCCTGAGGGTGTTGTTGAAGTCGTGCTCGGCGATGAGGCGACCGACGTTGAGGTGCATTCGGTAGCGCCAGTAGTGGCGCGGGTTGGCCGGCACGTTGATGATCTCGTCCTTGGGATTCTCGCGACGCAACTCGCCATCGGTCGACAGCCAGTCCTGCAACGGCAGGATGCAGAGCATGGACGGACTCTTCAGCTGCAGATCCACGATCCTGGAGCAGATCCACGGCTCGGCGAAGTACGGTGCCTCGCCGCCCTCGTGCAGCACGTTGTTGTAGAAACGTTGGGCCATTTCATGGTCGCTTTCCCACCATTCGCGGATGCCTCCCATGTCGTGAGTCGACGTGGTGCAGACGGAATAATAGGGATAGTGCCAGGTGTCGCCGAACTGCAGGGCCGGATCCTTGGGCATGCGCTGAATTTCGAGCGACAGAATCTCCATCTTGTGCATCACGGCAGGCACGCAGTCGGGAATCATGCCCAGGTCCTCGCCGCAGGCCAGCATCGAGGTGGAGTCGAGCAGCGGCGGCAGCTTCCACATAGCCTTGCCATACCAGAAGTCGTTGTGCCTGTGATAGAAGAAGTCGTTGTACAGGCGGTTGAAGTTCCACTTGGCATAGTCGGACAGCACACGGAACTGATAGGTGTACTGCGCAGCGATGCGCGGATGGTAATGGCCCGACTGATAGGGATCCTCGATAAACAGGACGTCGTCGATGATGCCTAACAGCGCGTTCTTGATGCGCTGATGCTTCTCGTCGTCGGGTTTGTCGGCGAAGTATTCCACCACCTTCTTCTGCGTGTTGACGAAGTGGCGCAAGGCGTAACGGTCGCCGCTTATTCGGTCCAGGAACGTATCTACAACCTCGCTGCGGTACGGACCGAAGAAGTCGTCAAGCATCCAGTCAAGGATGAGGGGATGCGTCATGACGTCGGCGTCGATCCAGAAGTCGTAACGGTCGCGCAACTCGTCGGCGCTAAAGGGCAACGCCGGGTTGAAATAACCCAACAGACCATGCTCGGCATCCAGGGGAATCTGCCATATACGGAAGAAACCTAAGATATGGTCGATACGGAACACGTCGAAATACTCCGACATCTTGCGGAACCTGTCTTTCCACCACTGGAACCCGTCGCGCGCCATCATTTCCCAGTTGTAGGTTGGGAATCCCCAGTTCTGGCCCAGGACAGAGAAATCGTCCGGCGGCGCACCGGCCGAGGTGTCCATGTTGAACAGCTCCGGATTGCACCATGCGTCTACGCTATGGCGCGAGATACCGATCGGAATGTCACCTTTCAGCACCACGCCCGCCGAATGGGCGTAATCGCGCGCTATATGCAGCTGACGGTCCAGATGATACTGCAGGAAGCAGTAATAGTCCGTCTCCGCCTTGTGCGACATGATGAACTCGTTGACGCGCTCCGGGTCATAGACCGAATACATCCCCCAGCGGCTGTGGTCGGGCGTATGGTTCTCGTCGCGCAGCACGCTCCATGCCGAGTACGGACGCAGCCAGTAGTCGTTGTGGCGCAGGAAGTCCTGATAGTCGCGCGTGGCGGCCGTCTGTGCGAAGTCCTGTGCGAAGATCTCGCGCAGATACTCATGCTTCACGGCGTTGACCAGTTCATAGTCAATCTGCTCCAGAGCGTTGAGCTCAGCCTGCTTCTCCTCGAAATACTTCATGCGCTTGGTGCTGTTGAGGCGGCCCACCTCCTGCAGACGCAGGTACATGGGATGCAGCGCGAAGATGGAGTTGGCGCGATAGGGGTATGAATCCACCCAGGTGCCGGTGAGCGTGGTATCGTTGACCGGCAGCAGCTGCAGGACGTTCTGGTCCGTGGCGCGGCACCAGTCCACCATCTGCTTGATGTCGATGAAATCACCCACACCGAAGTCCTCGTCGGTACGGATGGAGAATACGGGGATAGCCGTACCGGTTCCGCGCCAACCCGGCTTGGGGTTGGCGAAGCGGGTGCCGTCAATCACTATCTGCTGGTCGAAACTTTCGGGGACGATGCCGAAGATGCGGTTGTTGGCCGCCTCCCACTGCACGGAGCCATCGGTGTCGTTTATAATGATGAACTTATATTCGAACGGAGGACGGAGACGGTCGAAGGGCAGGTTCAGCTCCCATACCGGGAAGTGCGCGTCGTTGAGGCGGATGGCCTGCTTGGGGTCCCAGTTGCCCAACAGGTCGCCCTCGCCGGTTACGGCCAGAACCTCGTCCGGAGCCAGCATAGGCGCCTCAACGCGGATGTTGATGGTGCCGGGCAGCGCCTTTAGGGGCTGGTCGCGATGCGAACGGTGGAAGATGCCCTCGGTGAAGGCCGAGGAATAGAAAGGCTTGTCGTGAGGCTGCTCGTGCCATGAGTCAAAAATCAGGACCGAGCGGATGCCCGAACCGGCCACATATCTGTGAGGCTTGCCCCATTCGAAGCGCCAAGCCTTGTCGGGACTCTTGACCACGAACCAATAGCTGAAATCCGATGGATCGGAGTCCAGGTCCAGGGTCAGCTGCCACGTGTCGGGACTGGTCAGCTTCATCTCCAGCGCCCTGTGGGGGTCGCCGGAGCCAAGCTCGGGCAAGTCACCGCACAGGTAGAGGCTTTCGCCCCATACCGTGTGGTAATTGATGTTGAATACGAGTTTCATACGTATATAGATTTGAATTTAGATTGTTGAAATAATTCTCATTGTGTATTTATCCGCACTTGGATGTGCCGCAGGTGGTGCATATCAGGCAGCCTTCCTGATATACCAGGGTCTCGGCGCCGCATTTGGGACATTTCTGACCCTTGGCCACGGTGCCGGTGGGCATATACTTCTTCAGTGCGCGCTCCACGCCCATCTTCCAGGTGTTGATGCTGGTGGAGTCGAGTTCCAGACCGCCTACCAGCTTGAGAACCTGCTCGATAGGCATTCCGTAGCGCAGCACGCCCGAAATCAGCTTGGCGTAGTTCCAGAATTCGGGGTTGAACTTCTCGCTCAGGCCCTCGATGGTGGTCTTGTAGCCGCGCTTGTTGATAAACTGGAAGTCATAGCGTTTGTTGCCGTTCTCGTCCAAGGTCTTGATGATCTTGCCGTGGTTCACGCTCTTGGGGCAGAAAATACCGTCCTCGTCGTCGGCCAGACCGGTGAATATCTCGTAAGGCTTGTTGTCGACCAGGCCGATGAACGCAATCCACTTCTCCTTGTTGTTCTGGAAACGCACCACGTCGGCCTCCAGTTCGGCCGGTCGCTTCTGGATGGCCTCGGGGCTTGCCATATAGTGCGAATGCTTGGGCTCCTTCTTGGTTACGGCAGCCAATACGTTGTCGCGGCTTCCGTCGCGGTAGACGGTGCATCCCTTGCAGCCGGCCTTCCATGCCTCGACGTAGAGGTGGTTCACCAGTTCCTCCGACACATCGGAAGGCAGGTTGATGGTGACGCTGATGCTGTGGTCCACCCATTTCTGGATGGCTCCCTGCATACGCACCTTGGCCATCCAGTCTATGTCGTTGGCCGTGGCCTTATAATACGGAGACTTTGCCACTAACTCGTCTATTTCTTCGGCGGTCATGTTCTTCTTCGGCTCGATGCCGTTGACACGCATCCACTCCAGGAACTTGTGGTGGTAGACAATGTATTCCTCGAACGAGTCGCCCGTTTCGTCCACGAAGTCCACGTGTACGTCCACGTCGTTGGGGTTGACCTTGCGGCGACGCTTGTAGACGGGTAGGAACACCGGCTCGATGCCCGACGACGTCTGCGTCATAATGGAAGTGGTGCCGGTCGGAGCGATGGTGAGGCAGGCGATGTTGCGGCGTCCCACGCGCACCATCTTGTCGTACAGTTCCGGATCGGCCTCGCGCAGACGGCCTATGAACGGGTTGTTCTCCTCGCGTTTGGCGTCATATACCTCGAACGGGCCGCGTTCCTCGGCCATGTCGACCGAAGCGCGGTAGTATGCCAGCATCAGTTCGCGGTGCACCTTAACGGAGAATTCAATGGCCTCGTCCGAGCCGTAGCGCAGGCCCATTGCGGCCAGCATGTCGCCCTCGCCGGTGGTGCCGGCGCCGGTGCGGCGTCCCATCAGGGTCTTGGTGCGTATCTTGCGCCACAGATTCAGCTCAGCTCCCTTCACCTCGGCGGTCTCGGGGTCGGTCTCAATCTTGGCGATGATGGCGTCTATCTTCTCCATCTCCAGGTCGATGATGTCGTCCAGCACGCGCTGAGTCTTGGCCACATGCTTGCGGAACAGGTCGAAATCGAACTCAGCCTGCGGCGTGAAGGGATTCCTGACGTAGCTGTACAGGTTTATGGCCACCAGGCGGCAGCTGTCGTAAGGACAGAGGGGAATTTCGCCGCAGGGGTTGGTGGATACGGTCTCGAAGCCGAGGTCAGCGTAGCAGTCGGGCACTGACTCGCGCAGCACCGTGTCCCAGAACAGGACGCCCGGCTCAGCCGATTTCCAGGCGTTATGCGTTATCTTGTTCCACAAGGCGGTGGCGTCTATCTCGGTCTTGGTCTCAGGGTTGTCGGAATTGACGGGGAACTGCTGGGTGTAGGGTTTGCCTTCGGTGGCGGCGCGCATGAAGTCGTCGTCAATCTTGACCGATACGTTGGCGCCGGTGACCTTGCCGGCCTCCATCTTGGCGTCGATGAATTTCTCGGCATCGGGATGCTTGATGGACACCGTCATCATCAGCGCGCCGCGGCGGCCGTCCTGGGCCACCTCGCGGGTGGAGTTGGAATAACGCTCCATAAAGGGCACGAGCCCCGTGGAGGTCAACGCCGAGTTCTTGACCGGCGTGCCCTTGGGGCGGATGTGCGACAGGTCGTGGCCCACACCTCCGCGGCGCTTCATGAGCTGCACCTGCTCCTCGTCGATCAGGATGATGCCGCCGTACGAGTCGGGATGTCCATCCAGTCCGATAACGAAGCAGTTGGACAGAGAGCCGACCTGCAGGTTATTGCCGATGCCGGCCATCGGCGATCCCTGGGGCACCACATAGCGGAAGCGGTCGAGCAACTCGAACACCTCCTCATGGCTCATGGGATTGGGATACTTGGCCTCGATGCGGGCTATCTCGCCGGCGATGCGGTGGTGCATGTCGGCCGGGGTGAGTTCGTAGATATTATGCTCGGAGTCTTTCAGGGCATATTTGCTGACCCATACGCGGGCTGCCAGTTCGTCTCCGTTGAAATAGGCAAGCGAAGCCTCGTAGGCCTCGCTATAAGAGTATGTGGGCTTTTCTGTCTCCATTTATGTTTTTTATAATTTTATCGCAAAGATACGCAAAAATGGAGATAAATCAAACGCAAAATTTGTGATTAATTCCGTATCATTGCCGTTATCCCCGTAAAACCGTATGCCGGCGTCCATAGTCAACGGCTCCTAATTCTGCGCTATATCCATTTCGGTGCGACGCGAGGGGGAGGGAATCTTGAGGAAATAATTCTTTATATCGTAGATGGCGAGTTGCCGAACATTTTTAACGGCCTTGTAGTACACCACTATGCCGAGATCGAGTCTTGAATAATCCTCATAGCAGTCCTGGCGTGCGACATAAATTCCGGTAATGGTTCTGGAGTGGGTTGTGCGCAGGAACAGATCGGCATCCTCCAGCATAAGGCTTCCTATCATCATGCCGCGTGAATAGACTCCGATGCATTCCATGCCGTTGTCGATGTACCGGGACAGTTCGAGCGGTTCGCCCGGCAGGACGTGATGCAGTTCGTCGACGGCATCGTCGTCTGACACCGTTGAAGTAAGGCTCAGGCACAGGCATCCGTCGTCGCGATGACGTGCCAGCACGCGGTCCACGCGATCAATCATGGCCACGTACGCGTCGTGACCTATCAGCTGTTCGGTGTGACGGTCAAGTACGTCCTTGTAATCAGTGACTTTAACGGGCTTCTTTATCTGTATGTCGTCTATGCCCAACAGCAGTGCCAATAATATCACGCTGGCTCCTATTCCTATGTATATCAGTGCATCCATGGCGGTGTAGCGAAGGTTTCCTTTGTTTCAAAATATAACGTCTGGAATCCTTATGCTGTTCAACCTATAATCGGATTATATAAAATTATATCCAATTTGGTCAAATTGTTCCTTTTTGACCATGAAATGCAATAAAATTTGAGTTATTATGTTGGAATAAGAGTAAAAGGGAATAATCGCAATCAGTGTAATAGAGAATTAGACAGCAATGACAGGATACCACTATAATCTGGATTTACCCGAGGAATTATCGAAAATACTGGAAGAGGACTTCTGGATGCTTGAGGATGTGGACCCCAGTCTGTTCAAGTCGCTGACCGAACCCGTAAAGTTCGAGGCCAGTACGTGGATTGTGGTGCAACGGGGCTCAGCCAAGGGTGAAATCAACCTGATATCGCACGACATCAAGGCGCCGAGTCTGGTGATAGTGCGCGGCACGCAGTTCCTTCAGCCTACGTATATCAGTCCTGATTTCAAGGCTACGGTGATCGTGATGTCCAAGAGGTTCAGGGAGAACGTTTTCCTGTTTATGAATTCCACGCCGCTCTATTCGCTGTCGATGCGCCATTCGGTGGTGCCTATTCCGGAAGACACCTTCCCAGAATACCTGAAGTTCAGCAAGGAGATACGCCGTATCCTGCAGATGCGCGACAATCCATACGCTTCCCAGGCGTTGCTGTTCAAGGTGGTGAGCTTCATATTCGAAACCGCCTATAAGAGTTACGAACCGTTTCACAATGAGATTCTGTCGCGTCAGGGCCGGATCTCCGACAAGTTCCTTACCTTGGTGCAGGAAAACTTCAGGTCCGAGCGTTTCCTGGACTTCTACGCGCAGAAGATGGAAGTGACGCCCAAGCACCTGTCACGCACCGTTAAGGCGCAGACCGGTTATACCGCCGTGGAGTGGATAGAACGGTTCGTCATACTCGAGGCCAAGGTGCTGTTGAAGTCGTCGAACCTGAATATCCAGCAGATTGCCGACGAGCTGAATTTCCCGTCGCAGTCCTTCTTCGGTAAATATTTCAAGAAGTTTACGGGTATGTCGCCCAAGGAATTCCGTAACGCCTGAACATGACGGACGGCATTGCGGTCAGTGCTTTGACTTGCGTACGCTTGGGAATTTGTCGGAGATGATAAGACCTCCGATAATCAGAATGCATCCCAGATATCCCAGCATGTAGATATCCTCGCCTAAGACGAAGTACCCGGCTATCATGGTGACTACCGGCTGGATGTACAGATAGTTGTTGCAGGTGACGGGGCCGAGATATTTCATCACCTCGTTCCATACCAGGTATGCTCCGATGGAGCATAACAGCACCAGAAACAGGAAGTTCATTAGATAATGGGGGTGATTGAAATCGAAGAGCACCTGCCAGTGGAGCGGGCCGTGCTGGATGAACAGCATGGGTAGCGCCGTTATCACGCCGTAGAAGAACAGTTTCCTGGAAATGAACATCGAGGAATAGAAGGGGAGCAGGCGTTTGATGGCGATTGAATATATGGCCCAGCATAATGCCGCGGAGAGGGCGAGCAGGTCGCCGGCGGGACGGATCTCGAACGAAGATCCGTGGCTGAAAATGATGCATCCCACACCCACGAACGCTATGGCCGAACCAATCAACACCGGGGCCTTGAGCCGCTGACGGAACACTGCCGCGGCCAGGAATGTGGTGAATATCGGCGATATGGATGCCAATAGCGACACGTTGGCAGTGGTGGTGAGTGTCAGTGCGTAGTTTTCGGTGATAAAGTAAAGAGAGCCGGAGCAGATACCGCACATGGCCATGGTCATTTCGTCACGCAGGCTGTTGCAGAATATGTGGCGGCATGTGAACAGCAGCAATATCAGATAGGCGGCAAAGAAGCGGTAGAAATATATTTCCACCGGACTCATCTGAGCCTGTCCCATCAGAATTTTGGTACAAAGAAACGATGTGCCCCAGGCAGTCACGGTCAGAAGCGCGCCTATATGCGCGAACGCAATAATGTATTTGCTTTTGGACTGTGTTTTCAACATCGTGTCAGTATCTAAGGCTTGTTGTTTCATATATGCGGCTCCTGGAGGAGAGACGAGTGAGCCGGAATCCGTATCTGCAAAATTATAAAATATCCCTAAGAAAACAAAACTGAAATCAAGGAATTTTTTTATAGCCTGTGAAGAACAATTGTAGTATTTGGATTGTTGAGATTGATGTATAGATTAATTTTGATTTTGGTTTCATTATAATAACTAAGCAAAGAGATGAAGTACGTATGTGATGTATGCGGCTGGATATATGATCCGGCGATTGGCGATCCAGACAACGGAGTGCCCGCAGGAACGAAGTTCGAGGATGTGCCCGACACATGGGTATGCCCGTTATGCGGCGTAGGCAAGGACGAGTTCTCGCCCGCGGACTGAGAGGAGATAAAACTTTCGATAATTTCAACAACTTAAAAAGCGCATCAGCCTTTGCGGCCGATGCGCTTTGCCATGTATATGGAATTATCTTCATTCATTTTGTGGATTGATGAAATAAGGGTAAAATGTTAAAAATTTTGTATTTTATCATTATTTAACTAACTTTGCATTGGTTAACAAACCCTGTTGCATCGGCTTGACCTGAATTCTGTTGCAATAGATAATTGTTTTTTATTCTGTAAAACATTTAAACTGACGGAGTACTGTCGGTAAGCGTGACTTGCAGAGTGAAAATCAAGACTTGACCAATAGCAAAACTAACATCATGCGTTTTAGGCGCACCTTTTGAAACACGAAAAGGGAGAACGTGTTTTTAAAGGCTTACAATTTTCTCCCGGTGTTCCAAATGAAAAAGAGTCTTAAAATTTTCGCGTTTCTGATGATGCTTCTCGTATCGACGCCAGCGTTTGTGTCCTGCAGCAGTGACAAGGATGACGAGCCTGAACAGAACTATGCCGCGTATATCGTTGGTGTATACACCGGCTCTCTTACTTCAGGTAACGAAGTGCTGGATGATGCCTATGTGGTAAAGATTGACCGCATTTCGGACAAGATGGTGTCGATGGAAGCAAAATTCTTCCCGGATGATGAACCCGTGAACTTCAACGTGTCGTACAACAATAAAGTGTACACGCTGTCAACTTCCAACGTCCACAACATGACAGTGACCGTCACAGGCAAGACACTGCTGATATCATATCTGAACAACGCGGGATCGCAGACCACATTCTCCGGTTCGCGTGACTGATAAGGAGGGCACCAGATAAGGTTACTCCATATCCGGCGATATAACAAGCCGCATCGCAATTTCAATTACGGTGCGGCTTGTTTTATTTATAGCCTAAGGAACGATGCCTAAAATAATACACGGTGTCCGAGCGTTGAATATTATGGAGGACTTCGTAATGGGTCCGGGAAAATACACTCAATATAACAGAACCTAATACCAAATATAACAGAACCTAATACCAACGAAAAAACTGAAAAGCAATGGCAAAAGTAAAACCGTTCAAGGGCGTTCGCCCTCCGCGTGAGCTGGTGGAGCAGGTGGCAAGCCGTCCGTACGATGTGCTGAACAGCGAGGAGGCCCGCGCCGAGGCCGCCGGCAATCCCATGAGCCTGTACCATATCATCAAGCCGGAAATCGACTTCGAGCCGGGTATGGACGAGCATGACGCCCGCGTGTACGACAAGGCTGTGGAGAACTTCCGTATGTTCCAGGACAAGGGCTGGCTGCGTCAGGACGATAATGAGAACTACTACATATATGCCCAGACCATGGACGGGCGCACACAGTATGGATTTGTAGTAGCCGCCTGGGTGCCCGACTACATGGAGGGTCGCATCAAGAAGCATGAGCTGACCCGCCGCGACAAGGAGGAGGACCGCATGAAGCACGTGCGCTGCAACAACGCCAACGTGGAGCCGGTGTTCTTCGCATTCCCCGACAACGAGGCGCTGGAACAGATAATCCGTGACGTGACGGCAGGCGAACCGGAGTATGACTTCACGGCTCCCGACGGATTCGGCCACACACTGTGGGTGATATCCGACCCCGGGATGATAGAGAAGGTGACAGAGGAATTCGGCAAGATCCCCAACATGTACATAGCCGACGGACATCACCGCTCGGCGGCAGCCGCACTGGTAGGTGCTGAAAAGGCTAAGAACAACCCCAACCATACGGGTGATGAGGAATACAACTACTTCATGGCCGTAGCCTTCCCCGCATCCCATCTGCGCGTGATAGATTATAACCGAGTGGTGCGCGACCTGAACGGCATGACCCCCGCCGAGTTCCTGAAACGTCTTGACGAGAACTTCATCGTGGAGGAGAAAGGCCCCGAGACATATCATCCAACGGGACTGCATAACTTTGCCCTCTATCTTGACGGCAAATGGTACTCGCTGACGGCCAAGCCCGGCACATACAACGACGACGATCCAATCGGCGTACTGGACGTGACCGTGTCGAGCGACCTGATACTGCGCGACATGTTGGGCATCACCGACCTCCGTTCTGACAAGCGCATAGACTTCGTGGGCGGCATCCGCGGTCTGGAGGAACTGAAGCGCCGCGTGGATTCGGGCGAGATGGCAATGGCCCTGGCTCTGTACCCCGTGACGATGAAGCAGATAATGGACATTGCCGATACCGGCAACATCATGCCGCCCAAAACCACCTGGTTCGAGCCTAAGCTCAGAAGCGGGCTGATAATACATAAACTGGATTGAATATACTGAACTTAAAAAAAGCAAAGAGACTTATAATTGCAGGCATGTTGCTCGCGGGGCTTATGGCGCCGCGAGCCATGGCCTGCACGTCTGCCATAATAAGTGCCTCGGCCAACCTGTCGGGACGCCCTATCCTGTGGAAGCACCGCGACACCAGCAATGTCGACAACAAGGTGGAATATGTGGCGCCGCATGGTTCTGACTACGGCTATACGGCACTGTTCAACGCCCAGGACCGCGATCTGAAAGAAGCCTGGATGGGGATGAACGACGCCGGATTCGCCGTGATGAACACCGCATCGTACAACATAAAGGACGACAAGGTGCCCGCCAAGAAAATGGACAAGGAGGGCATTCTTATGACCAAAGCCCTCAGGACCTGCCGCACGGTTGACGATTTCGCGCGTCTGCTTGATACGTACAAGCGGCCGATGGGCGTGGAAGCCAATTTCGGCGTTATAGACGCATCGGGCAACGGCGCCTATTTCGAGACTAACAACCATTCATACGTGCGTTACGACCTGAAGGATGCCCCGCAGGGCGTGATGGTGCGCACCAACTACAGCCATTCGGGCCGTCCCGGCGAAGGGTACGGCCACATGCGCGAGGCCAACGCCGTGGCACAGCTCGCCCCATACGCTGATGAAGGTGCGGTTACACCCGAAGTGCTGACGGAGGTTTTGAGCCGGTCGTTCTACCATGACGGCCGCAAGCAGGATGTATTATATGGCAGTGAACTGAAAGTATTTGACGAGGATTTCATTCCCCGCTACAAGTCCACGGCGACAGTGGCCATAGAGGGCTGCAAGCCCATGAACCCCGACAGCGTGACTCCCGAACTGGTACGTAGGCAGTATATTATGTGGACCGGACTTGGTTATCCGCCGGTGTCCGTGATAAAGGCCGTGCGCAACTGCCCTGACGGCATCGACGTCGGACTGAGAGGGTCGGGGGAGAATGGACATTCGCCATTGGCCGACGAGGCAAAACGTAAGCGTGACGACGTATTTGACCTGACTGTAGTAAAAGGGAAGCCGTACATAGAGATAAGCAAACTTCACAACGCCGAAGGCACTGGCTATATTCAGCAGGTTCGTGAGGAAAATCACAGGACGTATGTCCGGGAATCGGCTGCGAGGGATGCCGAGCAATGATATGACTGAAGAAAACGGAAAGATATTCTGCATGGAGCGGGGCCGGTTCGCACGGGCTCTGCTCCGTCGTTTCTGTCCGTGGTGGCTGTGGGTGGCCGTAGGAGTGGCCGTGCTGTGCATGATGTGGGGATTCATAGTCGACCTGCGCTGGGTGTTGGCGGGATTCTTCGTGTTGCTCGTCGCTGTGCCTCACGCATTGGCCGTAAGTTATTACAACCATGCGCTGTGTCGGGAATGCTTTGTGAACGTTTTGCCACATACCATAGACGTGGACGGCAATGCGTTGGTTGTGACGTTGTACGAAAAGAAAAAGAAGGAAGACGGCGCGGATGAACCGCAGGAATACGCGGAGTTGCGTCGTGAGCGGTTTGACGGCAATTGCGTGCGCGACTGGTGGATAAGTGACGGTGACGGATTCTTAGGCATAACAGACAAGAAGCCCGGATTCATCTGGGTGCCGAAAGATGCCGATAATTTCCTGGAAATTTCTAACTTTGCAAGAAATAACAAGCCGTTGACACTTCAAAAGGAATGATAGAATGAGAATACTCAAGGACGCCAACAAGAAATACTGCTTCATAATGGATATGGAGGTTCGCGATTACGAGCTGGATTGCGAACAGATAGTGAACAATGCCAACTATCTGCATTATATGGAGCATACACGCCATCGGTTCTGCACCGATGCGGGCCTGTCGTTCATACAGATGCACAACCAGGGCATCGACGCCGTGGTGCGCAAGATAGAGGTGGAATACAAGACGTCGCTGCGGGGCGGCGACACCTTTATCAGCTGCCTGCGATTAGAGCGCAAGGGGCCGAGATTCATATTCCATCAGGATATAATCCGCTCGGACGGCGAGATGTGTGCCGAGGGAGTGGTGACCGTGGTGGTGCTGAAGGACGGAAAGCTGAGCAGAGGCGACGAACTGGCGAAGGTGTTCGGACGGTACATACAGTAAGGCAATGGATTCCGCAGAGCGTCAGGAACTGATTCACAAGGTGGCCATCAGCATGGTGCCGGGCATGAAGGTGGATGTGGTGCGCGCCATGCGTGACGCCGACTATGACTATGCCGATTTTTTCAAGCCCGGCATGGGCGACCTGTCCTCGCGCATCGGAGCTTCGGACACGCTGCGTTTCGACCCCGTCGAGCGGCAGACCGCATTGGAGCGGGCGCGCAAAGAGGTGGAGTTTATGGAGAGGCACGGTATCCGTGGCCTGTTCGTGAACGACGATGAGTATCCGCCGTTGCTTCAGGAACTGCACGACGCCCCGATAATGCTGTACGTGCTCGGCAACGTCAATCTGAATCCACGCTTTGCATTGGCAGTGGTGGGTACGCGCAAGGCTACGAAATATGGCTTGCAGTTTACCGACCAATTGATACACGATCTGGCGGTATATTATCCGGACCTGCTGATAGTCAGTGGCCTGGCATACGGCATAGACGCTGCGGGCCATCGTGCGGCGTTGGACTGCAAACTACCGACCGTAGCCGTGGTTGCCCACGGTTTGGATATGGTATATCCTGCCCAGCACCGCGACCTTGCAAAAAAGATAATACAGTCTGGCGGCGGTATGCTGACCGAATATCCCACGGGCACTACGCCATATCAGCGCAATTTCTTAGAGCGCAACCGCATAGTGGCGGGACTGTGCGACGCAACTTTCGTAGCTGAGTCCGAGATACGGGGCGGAGCCATGAGCACCGCGAACCAGGCGTTTATCAACAACCGCGACGTCATGGCGTTGCCGGGACGGTCCATCGATCCGATCAGTGCGGGTTGTAACCATCTGATATGTTCACACAAGGCGCAGCTGATCACATGCGCCGCCGATGTGGTGCAGACTACCGGCTGGCCACCGGGCGTGATGCAGCATGCTCCGCAGCAACGCAACCTGTTCCCTGAGCTGCGAGGCGCTCCGGCAGAGATATACGCCCATATCAAGCACGAGGGGCGTCCGTTAGGCATTGACGAACTGCGTGCCCTGACCGGAATGAACATGAAGGAACTGATGGCCAACCTGACCGACATGGAATTTGACGGCGTGATAACACGTCTGCCGGGGGCGCGATTCGAGTTGGGATAGACAACAGGTGGAATCTGAAGATTCCGGGCCGAGACAAAAGAAAAGGGATGACCGGCGGCCATCCCTTTTGCTATGTCGGGGGAATTTTATAATTCAGCATAACGGTCCAGGACAGTCTGAATCAGGCTATGGAGCCGGGGTTTGTAATCGGTGTTGGCCTTGTTGGCGCGCCGCTCGGCGATGATGCAGCATACGGTCATGGCGCGGTGGCCCAACAGACGGGCCATGCCTTGCAGGCAGGCCGACTCCATCTCGAAGTTTGTGACGGGACGTCCGTCATAACGGAATGACTCGATCTTGGCGTTCAGGTCAGGATCCTTCAATGCGAGGCGTACCTGGCGTCCCTGCGGAGCGTAGAAACCTACGGCCGCTATGGTATAGCCGAGGCGCATGTCGTCGCGCGCTATTTTCTCGACCAGACAGCGGTCGGCATCCACTACGTAAGGAGCGGCCCAGGTCGGATCCCAATTGGTGTGGGCGCAGAATTCCTTCTCGAATTCCAGATCGCATACCTTGTCGCGGTCGGCGTAGAAATTCAGGATGCCGTCGAAACCGATTCCCTTGTCTGCCACTACATAATCGCCGATGTGCAGGTCTTCCTGCAGAGAGCCGGATGTACCGATACGCACTATGTTGAGCGTACGGTGTTCGGGCTTGACGGTGCGCGTGTTGAAGTCTATGTTGGCCAGGGCGTCCAGCTCGGTCATCACGATCTCGATGTTGTCAGGGCCGATGCCGTGGCTGATGCACATTATGGGCGTGCCCTTGTACGTGCCGCCGATGGCGTGGAACTCACGCGACTGCACGTCATAATCCACTGTGTCGAACATCGAGCCAACCATAGTGACGCGTCCCGGATCGCCCACGAAGATGATGTTGTCGCGAAGCTGGTCGGGACGAAGGTGGATGTGGAAGGCACTTCCGTCCCCGTTGATGATTAACTCCGACGGAGGTATGATTCTTGGTGTGTTCATGGTTTTGGTCATTAGAATTTCTAAAATGGGACCGACAGCAGGGGAGAGTGTCGAATCCTATATAGTTAAAACGCTTCAGACGCCATAAAGACGCCGAGCGGAACACAAATTTACGAAAAATTTCGTAAAAACTTGGTAAACTCGGAAAAAATCTCTAATTTTGCAATCGCAAATGAGGGGTCACCCCGCTTGAAGTACAATCCCGGCAACGCATGGAATGATGTCAGAGTGGGTGTCAACGACCGAAGGAAAGATGCCGGAGTGGTCGATCGGGACGGTCTCGAAAACCGTTGTACCCTTACGGGTACCCAGGGTTCGAATCCCTGTCTTTCCGCTGATATGAAGATTGATACTCACTGATTATCAGTGAGTATCTTCTATTTTATAAGGCTTTAAATCGGATTAGCCGGTCGGCGGAATGTTAATATGCAAAGACGGTCTAATATTGAATTGCTGAGGATTGTGAGCATGTTGATGGTGCTTGCGGTGCATGTCGATGGCGCGTCGCTGGGTCTTCCTGAACCCATGGGCGACATAGCGTCGATGACGGCTCGCGACGTCTGGCGCATAGTAGTGGAAGCCGTCGCCATCATCGGGGTGAACTGTTTCACTATGATTTCCGGTTATTTCGGCATCAGACTGCGCCGGCGGGGCGTGCTGTCGTTCCTGTTCCAGTGCGTGTTCTATTCGGTGGGCATCTATACGGCTGTGGCAATCGTCTTTCCGGGACAGTTCTCGTGGCAGGGGTGGCTTGAGAGCTGGATGGTGCTGACTCATACGGATCTGTGGTATGTGCCGACATATTTCGGACTGATGCTTCTTAGCCCCGTGCTCAATGCCGGACTGGATACGCTGTCGAGGCGCACTTTCGCTGTGGTGCTCGCCCTGTTCATCGGTTTCAATCTGTGGTGCGGATGGTGGTGGCACGGGACGTTCAATCCCACCGGATATACGCTTGTGCAGCTTGTGATGGTCTACATGATTGCCAGATATATACGGCTGCACGTCAGCATGGAAGGCATCAGGCGGCGTCGCGGAGCGATTGCATGGACTTATATCGCCTCGCTCGTGGCGATCGCGGTGATGGCGGTGTATATGCCTCCGCTGCAGGCGTATGCGTATAACTCTCCGTTCGTGCTATTGTCGACGGTCAGCTTTTTTCTGATTTTCCTATCATTCGATTTCACTTCGCGACCGGTCAACTCCATAGCACGCTCGGCATTCGCCGTCTACCTCATCCATAAGGCGCCGCTTGTGTGGGGAAATATAATGCGTCCTGCCGTGGTATATCTGTGGAACGCGCTTTCACTGCCGCTTTTCACGCTTGCGGCCGCAGGAGTAATCTTAGGATTCTATCTTGTTGCGATTGCCATTGACCCGTTGCGTCGATGGATGTTCGATACCCTATGGCGCACAGTGTCCTTCAAGCGAGCCGCTACCTGACGGCGTAAGTCCGCTTTTGGCACCGGGTGGGAAATAATGAATGGATTTGTAACCGAATGCAGGCTCTATAGAAAGAGGATGGTATCTATTATACATCCTTCAGCCTGAGACGCTCCATGTTCTTCTTGTCGTAAGCTTCGCCGCGCGATACAAGATATTCAAACTTGGCGAGGTTGCCTTCAATTTCGATGTGTAAGACAAAGAATGCCCTTCGATTGCCGATTCGGATACGGTACACGCTGTTAAGCGTCTCGATTTTTCTGCAGTTTGAGATTTCCTCTATACAGGAAGCATCGATTACTTCATTGATTGCATCCTTGACTGATTCCCTGAGTTTTCCGGACAACTTTTCCATTGCCTTGGCAAACTCTTTTGAATATTGGACTCTCATCTGTATTTGCCGATACCCATTTTACGCTCGAATTCGTCTTGTTCGCTTTCAGTGAGCATGACTTTTCCTTCCGGGCGCGTTGCGACTAAATATTTGTACACTTCTGCATCTTCCATTTCCTCGGCTTCCTGTATGAGTAAATGTTCTATGTATTTTTTTAGATTCATACCCATGGCTGTTGCCTTCAGGTTTAGCGTACGGAACACATCTTCAGGTATGTCGATTAGCTTGCGGTGCGATGGCTTTGACTGTAATGTGGATAATGTATTCATTTGTTCTGATATTTTCTACAAAGATAAGCCATATATATGATATATACAAATTCCGGACAGAGGATAAAGCAAAATAATTGGTTGAATGCAATAATTTTTCGGGTCTATATGTTGAAATAATAAACAGAACCTCCAATAAAAAGGAATTTATCATGAAGAAACAGATTGCAAGCGAGAAGGCGCCGGCCGCTATCGGGCCTTACAGCCAGGGAATAGAAGCCAACGGCTTCGTGTATTGTTCGGGTCAGCTGCCCATTGACGTAGCCACGGGCACGATGCCCGAGGGTATCAAGGAGCAGACACGTGTGTCGTTGGCCAACGTCAAGGCAGTGCTGGAAGCCGCCGGCCTGACTCTTGACAATGTGGTGAAGACTACTGTCTACCTGGCCGATATGTCGCTGTTCGGCCCGATGAACGAGGTTTATGGCGAGACGTTCGCCGCACCTTATCCGGCTCGTTCGGCCTACGCAGTGAAGGAACTGCCCAAGCAGGCCCTGGTGGAAATCGAGGTGATAGCCGCCCGATAAGAACGCATTTTGTCAGATAGATTGTTTTAAGGCCCATCAAGTGTGGGCCTTAATGCGTTAGATTAATATGTATACAGATATTGTCGATATGAAATCTGAGCTTGAGACGGAGGTGCATCCGTTCGGCGCATGGGTCCCTGACGGAGCGAAGGTGCTGATAATGGGCACGTTTCCTCCGCAACCCAAACGATGGTCGATGGAATTCTTTTATCCTAACCGAACCAATGACTTCTGGTATGCTATGGGACTGCTGTTTTATGGCGACAGGTCGGCATTGCTGCGGCCTGGGACGAAGGATTTTGATCTGGAGAAAATCAAGGCGTTGCTGAATCGTGAGGGGATAGCCATGAGCGATACCGGCTATAGGATACGACGTCTGGCCGGAAACGCCTCCGACAAATTCCTGGAGATAGTCGAGCCGGTAGACCTTGACTCGCTGTTACGGCGAATGCCGGAGTGCCGGGCCATTGCCACGACCGGACAGAAAGCCGCGGAAGTATTGTCCGAACTAACCGGCACCGAGGCACCGGGCATGGGACATCATGTAGACTGCGCACCGCTGACGCTCGGCGAAGGAAGGCAGACATTGCCTCTTACGATATGGCGCATGCCGTCAACCAGCCGCGCCTACCCGTTGCCGTTGGAAAAGAAAGCCGCATACTATCGCGAGCTTTTCCAGTCGGTCGGCATAAAAATGAAGGATTAACTGAGAATTGTGGCGACGAGGCGGCGCGGACCGCCGTAGTCGCGAAACTCGCAGAGGTAGATGCCCTGCCAGGTGCCGAGGTTGAGATGACCGTCGGTTATAGGTAATGTAAGGGTAGAGCCGACAATCACTGACTTGGCGTGTGACGGCATGTCGTCCGATCCTTCGTCCGTATGCAGATAGAATAGTGCGTTTTCGGGTACGAGGCGGTCGAAAATCATGTTCAGATCGTGGCGCACGTCAGGATCCGCGTTCTCGTTGAGCGCCAACGCCGCCGACGTGTGCTTTATCAGAAGATTCAGCAGACCTTTTTCGGGTAGCGGCGGCAACTGACGCATCACCTCGCCCGTGACGAGATGAATGCCACTGGGATATGGGCGCAGGGTAAATTCAATCTGGTCAATCATAGCTCAAAACTCTAATCTTATAACCTATAACATGAATTATCGTTCATGGGTTAGTCATTAGTTACTCTTACGATAATTTATCTTTGTCGTTATGGTACCGTTGAAACACATCGACACGACCGAAAATGTTACCTTTACGCACCTGTCGACGATAGCACAGATAGAACTTAGTACATAGCCCTGTGATGATGATGGTGGTGACCAGATTCCACCATTCCAGCGATCCGTCAGCCACACGTATGGCCCGGTCGGCGATGCATGCGGTCGACATTATGGCCAGCGTCAGCCACACGTTGCGTTTTACCTTATTGCTAATCATAAGCCAATATTCAGTTTATAAGGCAAAATTAACTAAAAATGTTTAGAGAACGTAGATTTGTATAAGAAAATGCGTGAAAAGTGAAATAGTAAAATAGTGGAGAATTTGTTATTTTGTATGTGAAGTCGTGCAACCCGCGACTTTAGGTTAAAAGAATTGGATATAGAAATTACGATGGAAAAAGTGACATTAAGCAACGGCGTCGAGATGCCGATCGAGGGTTACGGAGTGTATCAGGTGGATCCCGCCGAGTGTGAACGTTGTGTGAGCGACGCCCTCAAGACGGGCTACCGCATGATAGACACAGCGCAGGCATATCATAACGAGGAGGGCGTGGGCGCCGCCGTGGCCAAAAGCGGCATACCGCGCAAGGATATCTTCCTGGTGTCGAAGATCTGGATCTCGAACTATGGCTACGACAAGGCCAAGGCCTCGATAGACGAGAGTCTGTGCAAGCTCGGTACCGATTACTTGGACCTGATGCTGCTGCATCAGCCCTTCTGCGACCGATACGGTGCATATCGCGCGTTGGAGGACGCATACAAGGAAGGCAAGCTGCGCGCAATAGGCGTCAGCAACTTCTATCCGGACCATCTGATTGACTTGGCCAGCAATGTCGAGATACCGCCGATGGTAAATCAGGTAGAGACCCATGTGTTCGACCAGCAGATCGAGGCCCGGAAATACATGGAGGAATATAACTGCCATATTATGTCATGGGGACCATTGGCCGAAGGACGCAACAACTTCTTTACTAACCCTGTACTGGAGGGTATCGGAAAGAAATACGGCAAGTCCGTGGCACAGGTGGCGTTACGCTGGCTGGTGCAGAGCGGTGTGATCATCATTCCGAAGTCCGTGCATGTGGAGCGCATGCAGCAGAACCTCGACATCTACGATTTCACACTCAGCGACGAGGACATGGGCGCCATCGCCCGTTTCGACACCGGCAAGAGCCTCTTCTTCGATCATCACGACCCCGAAGTCGTGAAGATGTTCATGGGCTGGCGATAACCCGTGACCGCGGACACCAATCATAAGATAGAATGACAATGGTCTGGCGTATTACGTTCTGTAAGGCGTCAGACCATCTTGTGATTTGTTAGCTTAATGAATTATGCCTTAGGATGTAGAGATGTCGAAACCTGATTTCAGAATCAATTTTAACGTTTCCTGAGAGGTGGCGCGGTCGTATTGTTTTTCGATTTCGGGAAGTTCCTCGTATGGAACAAGGCAAGGGTGATATTTGTGCACGTCGTCTCGTTCCGGACCATAAGTCCAGCCCTCGTTCATACGGTTTCGGGCCCAGACCTCATGCACGTTCTTGGCCATCTCCTCGATGAGGGGAAGTAGATCTTCGGGCAGTATCACATCTGAAGTGTCTGCAGGTGACGGAATATATTCTTTGCTCATAGTATCGGAGTTTTCTAATATGGATGCATCGGTCAATACAATCCTATCAAATTATTATTGATTCAACATCGCTTTGATGCGCTGGAAATCGGCCTTGCGTTTGGCAGGAATTACGCCCAAACGTTCAAATTCAGCGAAGATCTCAAGAATGTCGCTTTTGAGTTCTGTCCCACACTGATTGTACAGGTTCTCGGCTTCGCTTACCTTACCTTGAAACAGTAGTGATGTTGCAAGATTTGATGTGGCAAAACGTTCGGAAGAATCAATCTTTAATGCCATTAATGCGTTAAGTTCGCCTTCTTTAAATTTACCTTCAAGATTTGCACAACATGCCAGATTAATCAATTGACCGGTATAATAATAAATCCATCTTTGAGGATCTTCGAGATACATATTTTTAATGAGCGGAATCGATTTCTTTGCAGTATGATATGCTGCGTCATAGTTCTTGTCATTGAAATATGATACCGTCAGATAGACCATGGTGGTGGCATGAATATCAAGCAATTTATTCTCTTTCACTAATTGGGAAGATAAAGCCAGGGATTTCTCCAAGTATTTTATGGCTTCTTTGTTTTCCTCCATAAGACAGAGTAAAGTTCCCAGTCCATTATGGCATGTTGCCAAGGCTTCTATATACAATGGAGGATATGAATCGTATAGTTGTTGGTATATTGTTAAACATTCATGATATAGCGACTTGCTTTCGGCATAATGCTGCTTATCGGAATATAAAGAAGCAAGGTGTAATAGCACTACTGCCAGATCCGGATTGAATGCCGCGGGATTGGAATTAGCCAATCGCCGGTATATCTCCAATGCCGATCTGTATAAGGTCTCGCTTTCATCAGGCCGATTGTCCGCTATGTATAAACTGGCGAGTCCTGCCAGTATGCGTGCCAGATTTGGCTCATAAGCATATGGATTGGATGCGGCAAGTTGCTTATATGTCAGCAATGCCTCATTATACATTTCCTCAGCCTCAGTATATCTGTTGGATTCATTGTACAGGCTTGCAAGATTTGTCTGTACTATAGCCTGTTCCGGCCTATATTCCCCCGGGTGGGAGATCTCGAGATGACTGTATATTCCCAAAGCGTCTTTGTACATCTTCTCGCTCTCGGAATATTGTCGAGTTTCTGCATATAAAGTGGCAAGATTGGATTGAACCTGTGCCATATTGATTGTATATAAGGTAGAATCCATCTTGGCACACCTTTCGTAAATGTCGTATGCTGATTTATACAATTTTTCACTCTCATCATACAGCCGCGCCTTAGAGTATAGACCTGCAAGGTTCATTTCAATCTGCGCTAAATCGGACTCGAATAAATTAGGGTGCAGCATGACGAGAAATTCATATATCTCCATAGCGGAATTATACATGAACTCACTCTCAATAAAGCGGTTTGTCTGAAAGTATAGAGAAGCCAGAGCATGTCTTATGGTCGCGAACATATAGGATCTTACAGTCTCGTCCATATCGGAGGAGTCTGTAATCTTATCCAGATATTTCAGATAATATTTCTCAGCATTTGAGAAGTCATTCAATATATAGCAGAAATCAGCATAATCGGCAATTGCCTCATAGGTGTCGAGGTTGTCGGCCAGTCCTTTCAACAACTCTTTCGCTTTGAGCCATTCGTTCTGCAGCTTGTAGCCGGCGATCTGGGTCCTAAGGCCTTCTATGTATTTCTGTTTGTCTTCTTCGGCTAAATTCTTGGCCTGTTCAGCCGATGAAATCATTGCATCCGCCTGCTCTATTGTACGGTTGGCCAGCTTCAGCTTCTCCATATAGTTCTGCTGTTCGAGCAGATGAATGGATTCTTCAATCTCGCCACGGTTGAACATATCGATGGCACGCTGGGCGATGGTGTCCACCTCGCTCTTGTCAATGCGGGCAAAGACCTCGGCATACCTGTCCATATTCGTAAGGGCATTCCGATATTCTTTCTCCAGTGAGTCGAGACGATTGTAATAATCGGCGATCAGAAGTTGACTGGCTTCGTTCTGTTTCTTCAATGAGTCCAGCTGTCTGTCATATTTTTTCTTAGCCTGATTTTTGCCGATATTTATCAGGTTTTCTTTCTGTTTCTGGAATTCATCGGTGTTGCAAAGTATTATGCACAGGGGATCCTTGCGGACACTCCATTCATCCACGGCCTGCTGATTGAATACCATCATGCCTTGTTTGGAGATCTGCACGTTGCCTATGCGGGAGCCCATCTTAAGGTTGTTGAGTACCAAAGTAAACGCCCCGGTCTTCTCATCGCTGACTTCGCCGTTGCTGGAGGCGGCGGGCTTGATATACACGCCGCCGATAGGGGTGCGCTGGTTCTTGCCGTTATATCGGTAAGTGACGCCCTGCTGCCTGATGGACTGCGCATATAGGGGAATTGTCATAAAAATGACAAGTATGTTGATTATAAAGTAATAACGAGGCTTCATGTGTAAGTAGAGATTAGATCAATCCATAATGCGTAGCACACGGCTTGGGGTAGTGGGCATTGACAGTATGTTGTCTTCCAACGGCAGTTTGCTTATCACTTTATATTGGGAGTTCTGTTTACCAAGAGGGATGAACAGGCGGATACGGCCCTTCTGGTCCGATATGGCTTTTAAGCCTTCGATATATACCCGGACATTTGCCACGCCACGTTCATTTCTCCTTGACCATAATCGGAATTCCACATTGCCATAGCAATTGGGATCTCGCTGCATGTTGACAATGATGTTCCTGCTTAATGTAAAAGTCGTATCTACGGGCATCCAGTCACGGCCTGTTACCTTTAGATGTACAGTTTTTCCTAAAGCATAGGCCGGAATGTTGGCGAACACAGCTTTGGAGTCAATGGAACTGACGGTATCCGTCTTAATTTCATTTTCCAGGGCAAGAGAGACTATGGCGTCTTTAAGGGGCGGCAGGTTTGCATTATGTATCGAGGACTCGTTTAATGCGACATGAACATCGACTGGCCGGTTATGGATCCATACAGCAATCAATGCCGCGACAATGGCAATACAGCTACATGTCAAGGCTGCCATCTTACGGCGTTGCAGTCTGCGGTGACGTTGCCACAGACAGTCAAACTCTACGCCGAGGAGTTTAGTGATAAGCTGGACGTATGCCCGCTCCCTGTTAAGCCATGGCAGACGATATATTTTCTCGTTGACATTAGCCCCTAAAATTTCGGGTAATCCGAGAGACTTAATAACCGGATTAAAGCATTCGGTCTCCGGGTCCCCGCTATTAGGAATGCCATCAACGATAAAGAAATAAATGTTATCGGCACGACCAAGGCTATGGAAGAATGCAATCTCTTTGCCTACCCATTCCGACCTGGCGGAATGGGATGAACATATCACGATAAGATTTTTGGAATCCCGAAGACGCTCCTGAAGCTCCTGCGACAAATCGCCGGGCTGGATATCGGCAGGCGCGAAGAATACTGGATTTAACGGCTTCCGTTTCCAGCCATACTCGCTGCATAATGTGGCCGGCATCCGGTATCCCTCCAGTTTCCGCTGAAGTCTTTTGCCCCACGCCATGTCATGGTTGCTGTAGGATATGAAAGCGAAATACTTATACTGCTTTTCCATATTCATCGCATTACATAAGGTTATCTGTCTGGATGATACGCAAGGACTTCCGTTTCAAAGTTATACGTGCTGTTTTAGTTTATTAGCAAATATCATTGCAGGGGACAAATGCTATTACTTAGGCAAATTGAACAACTTTCGGTCGGCATCGGTAATAGGCCACTTCTCCTCAACTTTGGGCGAGATTCGATATACAGTTATATAATCGCTTGTGAAATTGAATAAATATTGGTCCTTGCAAATGAATAAATTACTCCAACTATCATACCCATTTAATGGGACTTTAAGAATTTCCTTCTCCTTCAAATCTTTAAAATGAAAATATCCTCCGTCTTTAGATTCAAATATTATTTTCGTTGGCTTTTTTCTGAAATTATAAATACTCCCATTCTTAACTATAAGAGAATCAGAAAATATATCATATAAGCCACAACTGGTGATTGCAAGCTTAGATTTTAGATAGACTGTTCGAGGAGATCCGACCCAGTGCTCTTTCCCATGGATAAGATACTTACGTTTGGACAAGTCATATATGAAGAACTCACCATAATTATCGTTAGCAGCTATATGTTGATCATCTATGCGGTGTAAATCGTAAAAATATATTGAGTCTTGAATTAAAGTAGGACTTGAATTTGAGGATAGATTGAGAGAATATAATCTATTTGGATATGTTGTAGAATATAATAATGTTGAATTATCCAAAAAAACAAAACTTCTCATATTTGATATTTTGGATATTCTCGAGATACTATTTGTTTTAAAGCGAGTCACCCATATCCCCGTCTTATTGGATGCTGCTATTAAATTCCCGGACGGGGAAAATGACGAGTAATAGTGGAAACTATCATGTTGCCGGGAAGTTATAGTGTCAATAGTATGGGAAGCAAGATTATATACTATGCCTTGATATGCTTTTTTATCATCATTCTCAATCAACTCTGCAAGAAAAGTAATTTTTGAACCATCAGGTGAAACTCCAGAATTACTATATGATTGACTGATATGAATATTTAATCCCTGCTCATATGCTTTCTTATTTAAGAAATCAGGAGTGATTCCGGCAACCAGGTATAGGCTATCTTTATCAAGCTTCTTTTTTAAAGACTCCAGACTATCGGTGAAGGCAGGATATAGAAAAGATTTATGGGCTGCTTCAACTGCGGGGATAAGAGACAAAGCTTTGCCATACTGCTCATTATCGATAAGCTCTTTTAGGGATGTTAAGTATCCTGTTCTCTGAGATTGTCCCTGCTTATATAACGAAATTGATATTCCAATAACGACTCCTATCAGAACGAAGATTGTAATTTTCTTATGTCTAGTCTTAAATACATTCATTGAGCCATCAGCTAATCGTTTGCTTATTTGAGTAAACACATCCTGTGTATCTCGAATGAACCCTCTTATTCCATTTTCCTTGAAATAGGTTCGCATGGAGAAAAAAGAATTATTGTATATAAGTAATATACTGATTAAAAGGGCCCAAACTCCAGCGTTTACAGCTATATCCTGATTCCATGGCACCAGGATATTAAACACAGTCCAATAGGCTGCCATAAAGGAAAGAAATGCGACCAATCCCATCCCTATTCCGGAAAAAATTGATTTGAGGAATGAAGAAATAGTAGATTCACCAGAACGCATATATTTAACGAATGATGCAATCCAAAAGATAATCAGGACAAGGCATATGCCTAATACCGATAGAATAAGATAAGTGGTATGATATTTAAAATAATCCCAAATTCCGGACAAGTGATGCTCCCATACTTCATAAATACATGTCTCATTAATAGAGCGATAGGGTTGGAATTGTGTGTATTGAGAAAATTTTGCTTTTGTTCCGAATGGGACGTAACAATCTAAATCTTGTTTAAGAGAATCGTGGATAAGATGGTATTGATTAGGCAGGAGTGTTGATGTCTTAGTAAATGGAAGGCGATAGTATATTATTTTGTTGTCCTTCAAATCTAGTTCTGTTGCAGCTGCTGCATTGTTAACCCGTTTAACAGGCAATTGGCTAAGATAGAGACTGTCATAAGCAGATGGTGCATATTCCTTTATGACTTTATTTTTTTTAATATAAGGGCTGTTATACACATATATGCAGCTAACAAACCTATCAGGTATATGAATCTGTGTTAGACTTGGACAGTTGAAAATATGTAAGTCCTTGTATCCATCATTGATAGTTACGGCCTTAAGGTTGGGACAATCAGCAATAAAGTTATCTGATGCACTGCACGAGATATCAGTGACATATTGATTACCTCTAATATTATCATTTCCTATGTTAAGGATGCTATCCTTTGACATTAAATCCGGCACCTGGGAGAACGAGTATAGAAACAGGACGAGAAGTCCTATAATCAGTAGGGCAGTACCAAATATTCGTGTGGATTTTTGATTACGTTTGTTTCTGATCTTTGAAACGGCGGCAGCCAGCTGGTCGTGGGCATACTCCACACGGTCCTGGTTGAGGTTGAGCAACCGTTTACCGGAGCCTTCAAGAAATTCTTTGGCATCGGGTGCATACTTGTCAAAATCGGATTTGTATACATACGACCGGCGTCCCTGGCTGTCAATCAGCTTCTCTTCAAGATAATGGAGCTGACGTTTCTTCTTCCCCTTGTTGAAGCCCTTTGTGGCTTCGATATAGTAGGTTTCAAGAATATCTGAATATCCTTTCAAATCGTCAACATATATAGGCTTGCCGGGTTTATAACACTGTTCAAACAGGACATAGCACAACAGGGACAATGCGAGGGTATTGATTGAATCTCCTTTTTGTCTAACCAAAGATATTATCCCTTTAGCAATCGCATCTTTCTCTCCTTCGTTGAATATTCCTTCCGAAGGTGTTAAAATCACCTCTTCCGCTTCTTTGTCCGACAATGGCATCAGGCGGTATCTGTTTGATCTGAATCCAGAACAATTCAGAATGTCGATATTGTCTTCAAGAAGGAACAGATCATCCTCACGGATAGAGATAACAATTCTGAAATCGGTGTCATCATGCCATTCCGGATGCGTTATCGCATAGTTGTAGTTATCATCTACAAGAGCGTATAACTGCAATATGACTATTCTTGCTGCATGTGGGGCGTTATATAGTATTTCTTCAAATTGATCCAGAGCAATCAGAGGTATGGTACGTTGTCCATCCTTATTAATGAATTCCCCAGCGCTGAATAAATTACGTAATACCAATGTATCGCTAAAATCCGGTTCGTATGTGTCAGTTTGGCTGTATTGGGTATAATGGAAGCCATGTTTCTGGGCTTCTGAAACGACACTACTCCATATAAATTCTGCAGCGTCAATAGTTTTCGCTTCTTGATCTGCTTCTTTAACCTCGTTATCTTTTGTATATTTCAGACTTTCTTTTATTTTCTTTGGGTTGGCGTCGGAACTTTTATCATTAGGCTTGATATCCTTATCATTAGCCTCGGCATCGTCTTTGTCGGTCTTGGGATCCTTGATCTTGTTTAAACGGAGAGTAACTGGAAGCATTCCCTTACGACGCAGTATGGGGAATATGGCCGCCTGCAGCAATGATGTCTTTCCGATACCACTACGGCCATAGAGGGTGACGAAAAGATTGTTTTCAATCATGGACACTAAGGTGGCGGTGGCTGCCGACCGTCCATTGAACTGATACTCGTCAAGCGACTCTTCGGTATATGACGTTAGTCCCAACCAGGGATTGTTTTTCTTTATTTCCATGTAATAGCTTTTAATTTGGACAGCAAGTCATTGAACGGGGTAGTAGACCAATTGAAGGCAGAAACTTTCCTAATTAAACCAGGAACCTTTTCATGATAAGGGGCGCGATAGTCATATCCTTCCGTAACGATGGGAAAATAAAGCTTGTCTGAGTTTTCGGGCGTTGACCATTCCCATTCATCACGATAGTAATGGTACTGGTCTGTAGCGAGATGCTCTGCAACTGTGGATGATAATATCGGCATGAATACCTTACACTGAGCTATGGCCTTCTTAATTCGTGTGTCATATTCGTCTCCAACCGACAATTTACGATTGTCAAGCCATACATTATATCCATTTTCTCGCAAACGCGTGAATATATTCCAGGCCGTTGCAAAGTCTTCGGAGGCGTATGAGATGAATATCCCTCCTAATCGAGATGAATTCAGGCACTCTTCTACACTCCTTTTTGTGTCCAGGGCGTCTGCGAGTCGTTTAAGGTAGTGGCGTGAATCAGGTTGAATCCTTACACCGATTATGTCATGAAGATATTGATACAAATTTTTATCTTGTTCTCTGGTTTCGGGGTTTAGCAAAACCGCAATATCACCACGTTTAAGTTCCGTGTTCTTACGCATGGCATACCAGAAGAATCTGAAACACCAGTCCTTGAGATTACATCCTAATACAAGCAGATTTTTATTCTGGATATATTCCATAAGTTTGTCGGGTCTTTTCTCCCCAAGCCAGTTTGAAATACATCTCAGAGTATCATTGTCGTTAAGAACGAATTGATGCATACCATTATCGGGTATAGCTTTACCGAATGCATAATAAAGCGTGGGCTGAATATCGAAATATTCATCGGAGGATAATTCTTCTTTCCCAAAATCAAAATTATTATTGCTGTTGTAGATATCCATTATGCGGTAATTGCCCTTCCCCCATACCTTATTCATAAGGATTTCAGCCGAAGGATCGAATGTGGTGGTCAATACGACACGGAAGAACTTACTTTCCATAAGTCGCACAAGGTCAGGATTGATATCAGTGTCTTCAAAAGAGATCTCTTCAATTTGTTCCAACAACCATTTTTTTACGCTATCGGTGTTAAGGGCATTTTTTATTATATAGTCAGTAAAGTTTTCCGCTGGAATATGATTAAATCCCATGTCATGACGACTGTTTATTATTTCTTCCAGATAAAAACGAACGGAATCACCCTTTGCTTCGATATTATGATTTTTATCCAGCATGACCTCACTGCCGAGCACAAGCACATAATTCCCCTTGCATATGCCATCAATGACTTCATTGAAATCTCCTACTCCGCGCTGATCTTTTCTTATAACATTTCTGGTTGCCATAAAGTGCTGATATTGTTGTCGATAATTGTATGTTTTTTAATCAATGCCTTATGTAAATTATGACGCATTGCTCGAAATATTTGTCAATCAACTGCTTCTCTTTTTGTCTACATAATGTTTCTACTTCTCTTTCCATGTCAGATCAGTTAATCGAGGTGTATGAATTCAGATGGCTTGATGAAGGTTAGTAAATACGGGGTGACGTTATCGGTTGTAAAGATACGTTAAATTTTCGGAATTGCAAAACCTGACTCCCCAATTAACGCTTGGCAGATTTAACTCCGGTTCGAACTCCGGTTCGAAATTGAATTGTTTTTATAGCCTTCATTTATGTTGTTTTTTGAGACTTTTTAGTTTAATTGGTGCAGGTTCATTACCAAATTCAGAGGCTTTCTGAAGCCATTGTACGGCGGTGACGGTATCTACTTTTGCCCCCAGTCCTGTCAGATGACAGATTGCCACATTATACATTGCGTCAGGGTAGTCCGAATTCGCGGCCTTTAAAAACTCTGCATACGCCTTAGTATAATTGCGTTCCTGTACATATTTCACTCCATTCTCCATGGATTTAATGTAATCTGGATATTCTGGTTCGGAATATACAGGTTCTTGTGAAGATCCATGTTCTTGTGTATGTTTGGGATCTTGAACAGATTCTACTTCGATAACAGCTGAATCGGCTGCCGGGCACTCTACAAGACCAAGGTCATAATCACCATTACTTCCTGTGATTTATACAATTTCTGCAGCAGCGACACTGTCTGCCTGGTAATCTACCACATAATCCACATCAAGTATGAATCCTTCTTTAGAAAATGTAACAGGGATGTATGCCAACATATCATCAGATTGATCATGAGACAATCCCGATATTTCAGGTGAACTAATACTTTTATACAAAAGCGGAAATATAATTATGCCTAAAAGACATAACGTTAAGGAAATCAAGCAACCCTTATATTGAAACAAGAATTTAAGATTTAGCTTATTCCCAGTCGTATTTTTATTATCATTCAGTCTTTGTAAGGTTTGTTTAGCAGTCGCATAATCATCGTCACAGTGCGTGGATACACTTCGTTTGCCTACGATGGGTTCTATGCGGTCGCGTATCATCTGGTCCACGGTAGCTCCCAACACTTGTCCAAAATATATTTCTGAATGTTGGTTATATTTTACCGTAGTCCTTACGATATCCGGCACATTGGTATGAATGCCTTCGAATCTCCCGTCTGGATTGATTGGAATAATCCTTTTGTCGAGTCTGACTGCTTCTGAAATCTCCTGTGCTACCCAGTCTTCTGGCTCGTTACACCGGTCGATTGAATCTTTACTGAGTACAATCATGAAAATGGGAGCCTCGGCGATGGCCTCCTTTATCTTGTCGTTGAACCGACCATCCTTTACCTCATCATAATCAAGAAACACCCTATATCCCCTCTGGATCAGCATCAGCTGTAATATTCGGGCATACTGGGCGCCTCCCTCCCGTCGATAGCTTATAAATATATCGTAATTTGATTGTGGCATAATGAATTTAACTGATTTAGATGTAGTGTAAGGCTCAGATGAAATCGATTTACCTTTCCCAATTGATTATATTGCGGGAATATGGATTGAAGATTAATCCATGTGGTAACTTTTGACCACGTCCTTGACTATACTTTCGCAAACGCAATCATAAAAGTCTGGATTTGTCAGTATGGCATAAATATCCTGTTTAGTGCCTCCTCTGTATTTCCCGAATGAAGATTCTGACGAACATCCGTCAATACTCCATGTGACAAGAAGTCTGTACTCATTCCGGGTCTGGCCTTTCTTTATTATGGTACCTATCTCTTTAAGAGGACTATCGGGAATGTCGATCTTATATATATGTTTACCACATCTAAGATGTGTGGAGAGAGAATCACGAATGTGGTTCAACTCCTGCTTGAATACATATTCGGCGAAATCCATCCGTTCCCCAACCCTCAATTCAAATTTGAAATTTTTGATGTGTCGCACATTATTCCTGTAGACATCGCTTTTTGTGACATCATATAACTTTTCAAATATTTCTTGTGACTCCTCCAGCAAATGAAGAGTATCAGGATTGGTTTTATAACCGGTAGTTTGCCAGTGTATCAATGTGGCAATCCGCTCCATACAACCGGCTATATGCACTTGAAAACCGTATGGATCTTCCTGTGCTAAGTCCTGGTATTTCCGCAGGGCCATACGACTGAATCTTTCAGCCTCCGGATAATTGTGTTTAATCTGATATATCGATGAAATGGCCGACAGCACTCCGGGGTCCAGTATCTCCGGGTTTAGCCCTTGGACAATCCGTTCACTATCGGCAATAATTTGATCGCATTCATCATTCTTGCCATAGAAGTGTAAGATAGAGGCATAATCTGTCATACCCATTATACGCAGTTCATTAGAAAGATTCTGAGTTTTAGCGAACTCAATCAATCTGATCCAGGCTTCCCGGCTGCTTTTATCGTTCCCATTACGATTTTCAAATGAAGTCAAACGCTTTAACGAATGATAGATGTCTTCAGAGTATCTGCCATCGCTGTTGATCTTCTTAAATATCTCAATAGAGTCTTCAAGATATTCTTTAGCAAGTTTTTTATATTTGTCCCATCGTTTCATCACGCTTTTATGTACCTTGCTATTAGAAGAGTTCATCCATTCACCCTCGGTAGGATCATAATCAATCTCATACACGTCGCGCGTAAAGAAACTCCCCGCAAAGTAAAGCATGTCGCCGTATGTGTGTAGTTCAGGTCGAGGTATTAGGGGGATTGACCTCATGGTGTCGATACATTCAGTATAATAATCTATAGCTGAAATGCGGGGTGAGTACACATCGATGAATCTCGCGGCCTCAAACAGGATTTTGGCAAATTCCAGTGGAGCGACATAACCCCTTGCTTCCTCGATCAGGATATTATAATCATTCTCGATTTTTTCGGTCCATCCGGGTTCAAGCAATGCCTTATGGGCCTCTATGCGCATCTGCAGTTCATTCACAGCATTATTGATTCTTGCATACTCCTGATTCCTCAGGGTAGTATACAGATCAATCCTCGACTTCAGACTCTTGATGTCCGCGACAATGTCCTGGGTGTCCAATATCTTGACAACCGCCTGCAATTCCCCCTTTTCAAACAATCGTTTAGCCTCGATCATTCTGGGTGTCATTTCTCCTACAGACTGTTCAGATAGTCTTCGTGCTAATCCGAGCATATTATCTTCCATATCCTGACGCTTCTTGAGCAATTCATGCAATTCCATCTGCTCTTCAAGGTCATCGGGATTTTTCAGCAGTCTCTGTCTCTGCTTTTCGATCTGTCGCTGTAGCTCGACATAGTTCTCGTTGTTTGCGGCAAACGAAACGTTTGTCAGGTCTATAAAGGATATTCCTCCGACCTTGACAATCGAATTTTCTACAGAAACCAACTTGCTTACATCGAGTATGTCATTTTGAAAAATCTCAAGCTGTAACAGGAAGTTCAGTTTCAAGGTATCGCCATTTTCGAATATGTTATAGAAATGGCCATATTCAGTTGCAAAGGATTCTTTAAATTCAGACATTTCTTCAGTGGAGTCGGCAGGCTCCTTAAAGAATACGTACAGACGTTGAGGATTGTGACCGGCACAAAGTTCCTGATATGCAGTGCGGAATTCCTCTTCGGTATATTCCCCGAATTTATTCCAGAAAATGACAAGACAGATTTCGCATTTCTTCAATTCATCGTTGTATTCGTCTTGTTTCCTTTTCTTAGACATCGAGCTGTTAAGGTATTCCCAGATCACGAGTTCAAGTTCCAGACCGCGTGGCTTGAATATGCGGTTAAGCTGGTTGATCAGACTGGCGAACTTGTCTCTCTCGGTTTCAAGTTCATTGGACGATGCCAAAAAGATTCTTATAGTAACCATTATCCTGAAAATTGGTTAATATTATATCCGGATTTTAATACAACGCAGTTGCCACTGAAATCGAGCATTACGATTGTTAATGAATTTACAGTTTGATTAATATTCCAGAATCTAGGTGGGAAGACTGTCAAAATAAATCGCTTACTCGACAATGACCTCTATGGTTATTGCTCAATAAAATATTTTCTTTTTTCATCAAGAGTAAGAGGTACGTCTTTAAATCTGTCTTGTTCTCTTTTCATCAGTTTTGACAGAGGTAAGAATTCGTATGATTGGATGTTTCCATTAATGTCAGAGAATAATACGGATTCGCAATTATTACCGAAATGGCAGGCTGTGAATTCAATATCAGGATCGACGTAATCAACAATACTCCATTTATGAATATCTATTAATACAAAGATATTGCAAGCTGCATTTCCTCTTAGTATACCATCGTTTCTGGCAGCACATAAAATGTATTCCTGATTATTCGATAACTCAGAGTATAATATTCGACCAATACTTTTTAGATTTATTCCCTTATTAGTCGAAATTTTGTTATTGTTGAGATCTAATACTTTCATACAATCGTTGCTTATAAAATAAAGCTCATTAAGAATTTGGGAAAATAATACTTCATGATTTACTATCCAATCTGGATTTTGGACAGAGATTCCATTCCCATATTTTTGGAAAGATGGATTCTTAGAAAGTTTAACATCATCGAAATCCCATACAGAAAAGCCTTTTTTGTGTAGGAATATACATGTAGAATTCTCGATAAATATGACTCGAGTCGCACAGAAAAATTCTAGATCCTCTAACTCTAGCACTTTATATTGATCAAATGCATAATCTTGATATGTTCTGTTTTCAACATTGTATATTATAAATTTTCCGCCATATAATTCAATAAAATGAGATCCAGTGACATTGATTGCATGGGTACTTATATCACTACTTGAACATGGCAAGGAGTACATTTTATCTTTTTTTTGAATCAATATCCCACTCTTAGATAGCATGATGCGTCCATTGTCCCCAATACGAGAAATCTTAAAGAATTGATCAGGATTTGCTGTTACAATAGGTGTGAGTTTGGAATCGAGTGTATCTTTTACTAACCCATATTGTTCTAATCTATATATTATGTCGGATGATATAAGAAAATCTAAAACGGAAAATTTTGATTTTTCTTTTGATTTAAGTAAGGTCTTCGAAAGAATATAAAATGCTTTGTGATTTATATTTTCAAATACGCATTTAGATTCAGGATTTTTCAAAACCATTGTCAGCCAACCACTCGTGGGATTGAAAGAATAGCTAACAATTTGTCCTCTAAACTTGCGCTGATATATATACGAAGAAGTACATATGTCATATATCGAAATCCAATTAGTTGCTCCATCATCTACAAATTCATCCTGATGAATAACTATGACAAAATTTGAATTCATAGTGAGGTTTAAAATATCCGTCGTTATTTCCAAACTCGTTAAATACTCACTGGTTTCATTATCCCAGATATATAATACTGATTCGTTATGGGACTTAACGCATATATATTTTTGATCATCAGATAATATAAAACTATCGCAAGCGGGACAATCTATTAATATTTTTTGTGGGTTGGAAGGGTTTATTAAATCTATACTCATAATTCCTCCGCGTTCATACCAAAGTAATCTATTGTGAATATTATCAACGAATGTATGTCCCCAACCGTTGGCCGTGGTGGAAAAAATCTCTATATTGTTGAGTAGGTCCCATATTCGTATTTCTTCTATAGATGTGTAAATTAGTCTATTATTTACGGAGTCTATTAATAGAGTATTCTTGCGTACGTTACTTACAGGGAATCTATTGATTATTGTTGAATTGCGCAGGTCATAACATATCACTAAAGCACTTTCAAAGCATGAAAAATAGCAAGTATCGCCTGAAGTAGAAACAATCAGTCTATCTATTCTATATTCTGTTTGGGGCTGGATGCTTTGCCTAAGATGATGATTAACTGAACATTTGGCATTATGCAGATTGATTATATAATCACCAACATATGCGATATTGTCATCATCATGATCATATTCAATATTCTCTGAAAGAGAATCAAATTTGAATTCACAATTTTCATGCCTAACTGCATATCTGAGAGCTTTCTCGGAACCGCCAATCGCTGGTTTTTCAGGGCTATTTAAGGAAGATGGCAATGAATATAAAGCGAGCTTCCGAGCAAGATATGAATTATTATGGTTGGTTAGATCAATAGATTTTTCAGCCAAATATTTACTTTGCATTATATATAGTTTATCCCTTTCCGCTCTTTTCCGTTCTTCTTCTTTAACTTTTGCTTCAGCGTACCTGTCCCAAAGTTCAGAAAACTGAACATTTTTCTCCCTTAATGTTCCGGCCAGAATCTGAACAAAGGCATGATCTCTATTGGTTGCATTTACATTCCCGGCAATGAGCTCTATTTCGTTTCCGGATAAGTCTTTAAGCGCATTGAGTATTTCTGGGAAACATTCAATGGGACTACTCTTTTCTTGATGAGGTTTGCCTTCGACTATAAGCGGAAATATGCGTTTTGTGTAATCTTCGTTTCTTGTTTTGCCGATCTCAATGAATTCCTTAATCTCGCTATTGACATATTTTGACTGTGCCGAATTCGGCGAGCATATCACGATGAGGAATTCGGAGTCGGCGAGTGCCTTCGATATCTGAGGCTTAAGTTCGCCTCCCGAGAGTTCGTCCTCGTCTCTGAATATTGGTCGGAATGATGTCGGCAACCCCTCTCGGCCATTTAGTGTCGCCGGCAGCTGATAGTATTCTAATTCATGCTGCAGCCACTTCGCCCATTCCGAATCCTTATGACTATAACTTATGAATGCGTAATATCTTTTTCTTTTATCTTGTCTTGAAATTGGCATAAATATGAAATGATTAATATGTTAACGACCCAAGGATATTAAACTAATATGTGTTTGTTAAGTATCTCAAAATATAAACTTAAGGCAATCTTTAGTTAGGTAACCTAATATTGTAGTCTGATATGGCAAATTTTGCATAATAATTGACCTAATGCTTCTGTAGATTCTTAGAAATGAGGTTTAAATTATCATTAATTCGTAAGATTATACAACCTTTCTTAAATTTCATTTTTACGCCTTTCAATTCTGAATGTGAAGGAACATCGAAATGATATCCCGTCGCTTCATTTATTTTATCGCATAAAGATTTGTCAACTATAATGCCATTAGTAGAATTTTTAGAAAAAATGGTATGTATTGCACTAATTCCTAATAAAATCGCCACGGGCAATGCAACCACATATGAGGCTATAGCACCAGCACAGATTGCGCCGATTCCCATTGTTTGTATCCATTTATTATCCCACCACGATAAGTCGTTTTCGTCTGTATTCAGATTGCCAAGATAAAATGATTCATCATCTGAAAGGATCATGTAAAACTTTTTATTGCCGTAATTAAATAATAATGACTTAGGCAATCCAGTGTTACAATCGTTGTTTGCATGTAGCCTATGTCTGGCATCGGATTTCTTCCAATTTTGAGAGTATTCAAATGAAGAAGATGTAGTTGCCTCATCTATATGGCGATATGTCTCAAGATTTCCATCAACTATGTTGAGTTCTTTCAAGAGCCCATCAATTTCATTGTCAGATAAGGTCAGATCGTCGGGAATAGCTTCTTTGGTTATCGGGTCGGTAATGCCAAACCATTTTTTTATATCAGAAACGAGTTTGCCAAGTCTGGATGGGTCTTGGGCATCTACTTGTTGTTTCTGTCGATAACGGAACTTGAGTTTTTTTGTTAGTGGGGTGTTATCCAGATTTATGAATACAATCCTTTTGCCTTCTTCTTGGGCAAAGTCAAGTTCTTTTATAGTCCAATCCTTTTCATAATTGGATATGTTTAGGTGTTCTTTAGAATAAAAATAGAGAAATAGCTCACAGCTATCAATTGCGTCAATAATTACATCTTCAAATAAGGCGTCGCTTTCTATACCATCAAGATCTATCCAGCAGGATAGACCTGTGTGTGTTTCAATGAATTCTTTGATTTCAAAAACACGTTCTCTATCGACTCGTTTATACGAGATTAATATTTGATTTCCCATAATTATTATTCGATTCGACAGGAGAAAGATTATATATTGGAATGATTTCTAAGCCGGGAGTCCCTGAAATTTCCCCAATGGTAGGTTTCCCCATTCTTGTTGCCAGCCAGAGATAACGGTCGGCGTTCGCTCTCTCTACAGTATATGTTTTATTATTAAGTTGTATAGTTCGATTCCTTGAACGGCTTGCACTCTCAAAATCTGCTATATGGCGGTCTGTTAATTCTTGCATAGGAAGTGACAAGAATGTGTCAGTATCAATATGTGTGCCGTTAAAGCAAGGTGTTACTCTTATTGTTTGATAAGAAATATCATTCCAAAAGGACTCTTGGAAGATATCGTCTTTGACATATTTGTCAATTTCAGCAGGATCAGAATATAGATTCATCATGCTTTCAAACATTTGTTTCCGGTCTTCATCAGATAAATCTTGAGGAATAGAGGCTTCAATACTGGATTTCAGATTTTCTAACATCTGCTGTTTAAATGTTTCGGGAATTGCCTCAGATCTTAGGAATTCCGCAACCTGAGATAATTGTCTAACTTGTTCCAGATTTTCCGGTCCCATTGTATCAGGGCGCGTGTTGGACAGTAGTCTTGCCAATTTCTGAGTTTGTGTCTCCGTAAGTGTTATTAGGTATTTATCCGGAGTAGTATCATAGAATCTCTTTTCAACAGGATTGAAAGCTCGGATTTTTATCAGCTTTGATGAATAGCTATTGATATATGAAACCATAACCATCTCGGCAATTGTCCACCATGAATTAGTGTAATCTATATTGCCATCAGAATCCCGACTTTCATAAACCCATACTTCATCCATTTCTCGGATGTGGTCTTCCAATATGCCGACGAGCATCCATCTTCTCATAGGAGTATGCGCTTCGTCTGCACCACAAAGAGAAGCTGGTGGAAGTAGTTTTATTTGGTAATTGCCGGGGCATCCCATCTTCTTGCGTAGGTTGATGTTCTTGATATCATTGCTTTCCATAATACGTACGAAATTATCCACTTCCTTTTTATGACTGTTGCGATAACTTATCATTACATTGGTTGATGCTTCCTTTTTTTTATAACGAGCATCAAGAGAAGTGCGGATCATCCTTTCCATATCAGGCATGAATCTTTCCATATTGGATAGGAATTCTTTAGCTGGAAGTCTATGGTACGTATCTTCTTTAATAGATTGCTCTACTATTTTAGGAAGCTTTTCTATTATATATGAAGGACTTAATGTTTGGTTGTCTTCTATAGGAGCGATAACCCGATATGGTTTAATATTTAGCGGGAGAACATTTTCACTGATAACCAGGATATGGTTAAGACAATTGATTTGTGCTGTCAAGGCAGTGTAAACACCTCCATCAGTACAGTCATCAGAACGCGTACAATCAATTATAACTATATCAGAGACATGAACAGCATACAAGAATTGTTGTTGTTGTAAAGGATTGACTTTTTTGTTAACATAAACGACATCCATGCTGAATTGATCACTTGGGAAGGTATTAAATAATCGATCAGCAAAATTTGAATTTTTGCGGAATTCTGGTAGAAATATTACTATTGAAATCATAATCTTAGGAAATATTTATAGGCAACTTTAGTTTTTGCCTGGGAAATCTCTTAAACTCTGTTGTATTGTCTCCAAGATAATCATATCAGGGCTCTTGCCCCGGTTAAACAAATCGTTGGCCTTTGAAGATGCCTTATCCATTAACAAATGCGAGATATAGTTCTCGATACAATTGGATAATTGCCACTGAAAATCAGATAAATTTGCGATTGGCGTTACTCCTGTCAAAATGCCATGATTGTTTACATTATTAAGAAATTTCCTTAATTTAATAAAGTCGTTGAACCATTTTATTGGTTGCTTATGAAATGAATCAATTTGGGGTTCTTTTACCAATATATAATAAGATTTTTTATTATTAACAGCAAAATCATATTCTTCCTTTGTGTGTTTGCCTAAAACATGAGAAAATAAAAATATGATTAAGTCACTCTCGCAAATATCAAGATTTAGTCCATCTTGAAAAGACATCCCTGTAGGACGAAAATGATTCCGATTTTCCCATTTTAAAATTTTAATGGGTTTATCCGGGTGTTTATATTCATTCCAGATCTCTTCAAAATCCTTTAGACATCCTCTTTCTTCCTCAAGGTTTGAAGTTGAGGAAGAAAAGAAGATTATTATTGGTTTGGGAATACTTTCCATAAGAGATTATTCAATGCAAGATTATTCAGTCTAATGCGATTTGCATGCCGTGCTGCTTGAAGATGGTGTTGAGGACGTTGGACTCGACGATGAGGTCGCGCACTATCAGTTTCTGCTCCTCGGTGAAGGTGTCCTCTATCTTGCGGAACAGAGCCATGACACGCTCACTCTGCTCTTCGATTTCCTCTACGGTTATCTTGCCGTCTTCCATTATCTTGATGAAGGAGGGCTGATTCATTATGGTCTCGTTGATTTTCAACGAACCATCCTCATTGAAAAATATTTCTTTCATATCGAGTTGTTATTTTTTCTTGTTTTCTTTATAAACTTTGGTCAGTTCTGCCTTGTCTTTGAGCACATTCTTTACCTCGTCCTCTATGTCGCCGTCGTGGAGCGCCATGTTGGTGATGGCTTTCAGATATACCCATCCGGCTGTAATAGTGAATGCGTACAGGGTTCCGGTCATGACGGCTACGGCCACAAAATATCCAGGGCCCATCCATTTAAGCGTAGCTGCCAAGGCTGCTATGCCGAGGTTGGTGATCAAGTTGGAGGCGACCGCCGAACCGATGCTCTTTATTTTGTTTTCCGAGAATTTTATTCCCAGAGCCTTGTTGATGCTGAAATACATGGTCCAGATATTAGCTGTAGCGGCAGCTATATCCAGACCTCCCACAGGTATGAATGCCGTGGCGACCGCGATCCTTGCATGCCGTTTCACAATCTTGACTATGTCTTCCGGCAACACGTAGTCGGCGGCCGAGTTGATGCGTCTGTATGCATCGATAGCCTCAATCGCTATGGTATATAGATTCGACATATTGTTTAAGAAATATTGGTTATGATAAGAAACCTTTATTTTTAAGCTTAAGCATCACGTCGGCGGCAAAGTTGCGGGCATCGATTTCAACCGGCTGATAATAGTAGAGCCGGAATCCAACGTCGCCAACCTTGTTAGGGCCTATCACCACCAGAGGATTGCCGCTATAGTAGCGGTATTTCGGATCATAGAAATTCTCGCGCCATGTGTTGACTTCGCTGAGCGATTCGTGTACGCATTTCTGATCAACGTTGTAATGCTGATATGCATGACGGCCTTCGTGAATGATGGTGTCGATAACATCGCGATATGCCTCCTTGCTGTCCGAAATCACGAACTTGCTGTTAAGGGCAATGAGCTTGTTGTAGCTGTCCTGGTATCCGAAGACATTGGGCTCCAGTTTCTTTACTTTGATTGGTAGGGGAGGGCGATGCTCAATCAGGGCTATGCGATGTTCGATGGTATTGAGTAACCCGGCCCGCTGTTCCAACGTCAGGTTCTTCCAGTTCTCATATCTGAGGTTCTCAATTCCGGACAGATATTCTGCAATCTGTTCAGTTACCTGTGCGTCGTTGAGACATTCGTATGATTCAAAACCGTCATACCGTTCTAACTTGCCGAAGGATTCAACAGCCAAATCGGCTGTATCCTTGATCTCCGGCAAATTAACGGGTGTTACCTCCTCAACTGGAATGTCTACGACCGGCAGAGATTCGATCGACTCAAGCGAACCGGGCGATTCGGCAATCTGTTCGAACCTTTCCAGATTATTAAATTCAAGACTCATGATGTTCAGCCTTTATTGTAGTTTGAACCACATGACGAATAGCATGAGCATTTTCCGTTGCGGCTGTAATTGCTGCCGCATGAGGAATAACATCCGCAACTGGAGTATTCGATCTGGTGCACCGAATCCTGCACATCGTTATTTATGTCGGAGAACTCCAGAGGAGCTATCTGGTCAAGATTTTCGAGAAAAGAGCCTTCCAGTTTCTCCAATTTATCGTTTAGTTCTGAAAATTCATTTTTCATACTGATGAGATATTGTGTCTATAAGTTTGCCAATCCGGGTTATTTCATTATCATTTCCACTGTGTGCCGCCAGTCTGAGCCTATGTCTGCAGTTTGCAATGTAAATAGTCTTGAATGTCGCGCAGTGGAAGGGATCCGGAGTGCGGACATTGCCCGTGCAGATATAATTCATGCCGTAACAATGATTGCACAGACTGTTCAACATGCACTTCCGGCATTCGGGATTCTGCAAATACTCATGTCGGGCAAAATCAATGGAGCGGGACTCCATGGCCTTGTCTTTCGGAAGGGCGACCGGTGAGAATAAATGGCATGCGTAATGTATCCCGTCAACGTCTATACACGTCAGATCCTCGCCGCATGAACATGACTTGTGGGCGTCATTGCTCCTGGTCTGCAAACCCCATATGTCAACATCAAGCATTGACATATGAAATTCAGGATCCTGAGACAGATAATACTCGGAAAGCTCGTCAAGCTGACGGCTCAAGTGCTTAAGATCCTCCTTCGCCCAGTTGATCCGAGGGCCTCTTGCCAAGTCTGCCACAACATTCCTGAAGCCTTTGGAATGAAGGAACTTCACGCCGGAGGCAAGTTCTCCTAACGTATCGGGTGATATGGTCATCTTCACACTCTGGTCAGGCCATGTCCGGGCAAAAAAGTCCAGATCTACGGATGACGAGGAATTGCTTCTGTTAATGTTCTGCATAGTTTCGTCACCATCGAAACTAAGACCCAGACAGAAACGTCCGCGATTCTGCACGCACCAGTCTTTGATGTCATCGTCAAGCAATGTGCCGTTTGTCGGAGCATAAATCATGGCAAGAGACTTGTCAAATTCCTGATTCCACAGCCATTCAGAGACTTCTTTTATAAGGCGGAATACTAGCAACGGTTCGCCGCCCATAAAATGAATTTCAAAGGAATCATAATCATCCGGCAATGACAGTATATTTTCATGGATTAGCGATTTAAGACGGGTTGCGTTAACGGTATGCGCAGACTCCTTAGGCTCATAGCAATAGCTGCAACGAAGGTTGCATTTATACGTGATGAGAAACATAAGGGTCTTGGTGCGCATGGCCTGTCTCAATCCTTTATCTTGCCGTCTGCTATTTCCTTCAGCTTGCCGTCGGGGAAGTAGACCATTCCCTTCAGCATAATGCCATTAGTCCATTCACCCACGAACCATTGGCCGGAAGTGAAGAAATATTTGCCATAGCCGTTAAATCTGCCGCCAGAGATCTCACCGTCATAGCGGTCGCCGTTGGCGAGTGCGTAGACGCCACGCATCATCTGGTCGTTTTTCCACAATCCCTGAAAGGAATCGCCGTTTGCAAAAGTAGCGAAGCCATCGCCGACACGTTTGTCCGCCTGCCACTGACCTACATAGAATGTGCGGTTAGGGAATAGCATCCGGCCTACGCCGTGCCTTTTGCCTTCGGAGAACTGACCCTCGTACGACGAAGTGTATTCATCCTTCTTGGGATCATAGAATCGATACAGTCCTTCGCCATCCATGAGGCCGTCTTTCCATTCGCCTTCATAAACGTCATGATTGGCAAATTCCATTCGACCGCCGCCATTGGGTTTGTCATCCTTCCATTCGCCACGGTAGGAGAGTCCGTTTGCTGACTGGCACTTAACGTTTTTTATATCATTGTCCATGTTATTGTGATTTATTTCTTCTTGTTTATTTTAGCCAGATAGATGTCACCGGCGCTTTGCGAACCTACATCGAGGCTGTTAAGTCCTACAAGGATGGCCTGTCCGATGGACAGCTTGGGAATGACATTCTGTTGTTCCTTGCTCATGCCTACGGACTCCGCGAGAAGTTCAGTATCATCGGAGGATACTATCTTGTGGATAATCTTTACGTTCGTGTTCTTCACGGCATCTTCGATCAGGCGCGACGGAACCTGGTCAACCACCATAAGCCCCTGGCCGTACGCCCTGACTTCCGACAGTATGCTTGCGAACATCTGGTTTGAGCGATGCTGCGGCAATTCCGGGTTGTCGCATTTTGTCATTACGCGATGCGCCTCCTCGATTACAGCCAGATGCCGGCATTCATTGTCATTGAACGAATAACCGTGAGCCTCGGATTCGGCAATGCGGTATTCATAGAGGAATTGCATCATCAGCGACATGATGAATGCCTTATCGGAGTCATCGCCTACATACGAGAGATTAATGACGCATGGCTCTTCGAATATGTCTTTCCAGCTTAAGCCCTGGAGCTCAGGGTTGTTTAGCAACGTATTCTTCCAGCCCTGCTTCATGCTGTTGAAACGAGTGCGCAATGCCGCCGAAATATTCATGGTGTTTTCATCGGCGTAGCCCAATTGATTCATCAGATCCTTTATGAACGGAAGGTTGATGGACTCCAGCGTCGGGAACGGGCGCTTCGCGGTGGGGGAGTCCTCGTCCAGCCATCCGGTGTCGTTGTATAATTTATACAACAATCGCTCCATTACTGTGGGCAATATGTCCTGCATGGGGAATGCTCCGGCAAGAACTGATTTCAGTTTGTCAAGATGCGACACCACCCTGTATCCGTTCAACTCATTCTTGCTTGCTATGACTTCAAATGGATTCAGCCGCAGTACGTCTGTAAGTTTTTCGTTTCCTTTCGCATAATAGTTACAGCCGGGAATGAATATCCTGATTCTCTTTTTCTTCTCCGATTCGGAAGTCGCAGACTTGTTGTATGTGTCAACCATACGGTTGTATTCAATAGCCCAGTCGACATATTCGGTTTTTGCAGGTTCAAACACAATGATAGGCTTCCCGGCATTCAGAAATCCTTCAAGAATGCTCAGCACAGTATTGGTCTTGCCACTGCCGTTCACTCCGGCAACCAGGGCATGACGGCTCAATGTGTCGAGGTTCAGGCTGACAGGTATCGGAGTGTCCTGTCGATCGTGAATCAGTTTCCCTAATGGAATGGAGAACGAAGACGACACATGCTCCTGAGGCGTCAGACTGAAGTCCGGCCATATATCCACAACGCTTATGCCCGGCACGGAATTCATGGGCATATTTATCATGCACGACAGCTCCTTAGTGGTCAGGATAGAGGTGAGACGTGCGAAATCCTTGCCGAACGGATGTCTGAACGGTTCATCGCAGAATCCGTTTTCAGGTATATAGCTGGAATATATCTGCAGGTCCTCCTTGAAGCCTCTGATACCTCTAGACTTGTTCATTATTATGTCGGAGACGTCATGGATTCTGATTGGTTCATAGATTGATTCCTTACCGCTTAACACGGCTTTTACCTGCGAGGCAAGTATGGAGCAGTCCTCGATGTCTGTAAAGACATAGCACCCCACTTCCCACATTCCTGTGGCTTTGCCAAGCTGGAAACGTTCGGCATGTTTCTTCAGATGCTCGATGGATGCCTCTATGTGGGCGTTCGAGATGGTCTGTGACACCGATTGGGAATAGCTTTCGGAAAAGCCGTGTGTCGTGGAGTCAGTCTCGGATTTGGCCGTTGATTTGTCGGTTCTTGGAGTCGCCTTCTTTGGGATAAATCCCTTGGCCATGGCAAGGGACTGAGCCTGATGACCAAGGTTGAGGATGTTAAGCGAAGACTGAAGTCTCGGAATGGATTTGATTCTTCCGGCAACCTCGGGCACTATGGATAGGGCCGGTGGATAAAGGATAGCGGTTGCTACAGCCAGTCCGGTTACGGCAAGAATGACATTCCTGGTGGTATTGCTCTTGTTCTGATTGATCTCTTCCGAAACAGTTTCCGTGACTGTCTCGGCCACAGTGTGGGATTCCGAAGTGCTTTCACTTTTCTGAAGGCTTTCGGTGATTGAAAATCCCTTGAACGATTCTGCCTGACTTTGCAGCTCACGACACTCACGCAATATTTCGTCAACCTTGTTCTCAGTGATTGGAGTGGCGGTGACAAGGTAGGCGATGTTCTCCATATTTTTCCCGCCTCCGATAATCTGATCTATGCTCTTGGCATATTGATCCTGGGCATTTAAGGTAGGAACGCCTGTCAGAGCATAGCACTTGGAATATCTGTCGGAATTAAAGAATTGCTTCAATTCCTCATCGTTGTCCGCTCTCTTCGAAACCAGTCCTTTCCAGTTGGAGGCTGCAAAATCGCGCAATGCCGAAACCCGGCTGCGTGATGCGCCAGATTTGCTGTTGCCGCGTTCACTCAGACCAAGGTACAGGCTGAACACTCCCTTATTGCCCAAAATCAGGAATGCGAGGCTTGTGTCAGGCATATTGCAGGAATGCAGTATGGTCTGCATCGCATCAAAACAATTTTGCTTTGAATTGGGCGCAAATTTGCCGACTTGCGTTATCTTAAGCCATTTGAACCCAAGCATCCGGTGGTCGATGTCCCCGATCAGCTTTAATGTACAAAGCGAGTCCTGATCATCCGGTTGAAGATATTTACGTTCCAATGAATACGACAGTGTCTGGGCTATTGCATTGGCTGCCGCTATCTTGCTGAGTCCTTCCAGTTGGCGGGACTGGAAAGATTCACTTGATGTTGAAATATCGTGAGTGTCCATAGTTATATCTGACAGGTTATGTCCCTGATGGTAGATGCGTAGAAATCCTTTAATCTAACCCGGCAATCCGCAACTTCTTCCTGTATGTAATTGCCCATTCTGTAGCGGCTGTACCATTTGGAGATATAGCCTGAGATTTGTTCTGGCAATTCCTCCAGCAATTGTTTGTCGTCGGAACGGTCTTTTTCAAGAGATGACGTCCCATTCCATTTATGGAAGTATCCTCTGTTGTCTATATACTTTCTGATTAGGGCATAGATGCGTTGGTACAGATCTTTGTTATCCTCTTCAGGCACTGCGAAATCAAACGAATAGTTAATCATAAAGGTCTTTATCGGGGCATCAAAGCCAAAATACAGTCGGATGGTGTCGCGCAGCGCATCATTTATTCGCTGCTGAAGATTGCCGGCGACGCTTGAGTTGATGCGGTTGCTTATGACTGCCGTATTTTGAGTCAGATCCATAATGGCCTTGTCAAATCCAGTGATAAATTCATCCAGTGTTTTCCTGCCGCTTTTATTTTTCCATTGATCCACAACGCTTGTCAGGGAATCCGTGTATGCGGTTTTGTAATGACTGAGGATATCATTATTGATAATATCGGGAAGATTATCAAAGATGTCCTGCAGCACTTTGGGCAGTTTGGCATCGGGATCGCCTGGATCATAAGCAGGACATACAGTGTCCATGTATCCGATCATGGCAATGCCTTGCGAAATGCTGTAGGAGGGGGTATCGTCGACTATACAGGCCGAGTCGTCAAGACCAAAACAGTCAAGGACTATGTCTTTATAAAATCCCATTTGGGAAGCTCCGCCGGTCAGTATGACCGCATCCGCGCCTCCGAAGCGTGAAATAAAGTCATTGATATGTTTTCTCAGCCTCTTCTCGTAAGTGTCGTCACCGCCATTGGATTCCTTTATGAACAGAGACGTGAATACTGAGCCTTTTATTTTCAGCACCGATATCCCGTCGACTTCATCCTGCGACAAATCCGACCAGTTGATGGTGCAGATCAGATCCTTGTCCTGGTTGGGATATTTCTTTTGCTTGTTGAAGTATGTCTCCTTGGCATATCGAAGAAAAAGGAGTATTTCGTCTTTGCCGTGTGGATTAAGCTTAAGGTACGCGTCATAATAATCCTTAAACTCAGGATTCTCGTTCAGGAAATAATGTAGCAGTTCTTCTTCAATGAGGCCTGCTCCGATTTCATATCCGTCGGTGTATGTCTTGTCGGAATGAAGGGTAATGTCAAGAGTGCTGCTGCCCAGGTCAAGCACTACAATCCGCCTGGCTGTGTCGGACAATTGCCTGTTGCGTTCATGCAGTTTCTTACGGGCCGATACATGGGCCGCGCGTGACTCTTCAATGATTCCATCGATCGGCAACGCGCAATCGTTTTGCAGGAAATCAAGATAGGCACTCTGCTGCTGATCGTTCCACCCGGACGGACATGCCGCAAAATACCGGACTTTCTTTCCGAGCATCCTGACATTCCTGGGATTAGACTTGACTCTGTTGAAAACGGTTACGATGAAATCCCTGAAATGCTGTTTCTGACTGTCGTTTATGGCCTTGAAGTAATCGGATGCTACGAGTGGCCCCTTGAAATAAGATTCGATCCGGTCGAACCCTTTGAAATCGTAAATGTCGATATCGACTTCCGTGTTGCCGTTGGCATCATAACCTATAAGAGAAGTGATTTTGGGCTCTGGACTATGTTCGCAGACATACACATCCTCGACGAGGACTGTGCCATCCTTGACCGACACTTTCCCTACGTCCACCACGGCTACGCTTGTTTCGCCATGACCGTAATCAAATCCGACTATGAAATCGTAGTCTGCCATTACTTGTCATCCTTATGTTCCTTAGTGTAATCCGTCCTGGCGTCCTTGGCTATGTCTTTCTGTTTGTCTTTATTATTCTTGACCATGCGCTTGATTTCCTTTACGGGGATTTCGTCAAGGTTCAGGTTCCCGTTGTTCTTCTTGGCGACCGTGGTGAGAATTTCCATGTATATCCAGGCGGATGAGAAGCAAATGGCGTAGTTCGTACCGGCGAGTGCGACACTGGCGGCTAACTGACCTCCCGGTACACCTTTAATCAAGCTTATTAATCCGGAACCAATCAAATTCCCCGAAAGATTGGCGAGGGCTGCGGATGCTATGCTTTTCATGATATTATCCTTAAAGGATATGCCAAGAATCTTGTTAATCTTGACATACATGTGCCATACGTTAATTGTCAAGGCGGCTAAGTCGGCCAACGGAATGGGTATCAGGCCGGCTCCCGCAGCATTTAGTGCGTGATTGTTGATTGATTTCATCAATTCTTCACGCTTGTTTTCATCCTGTATCTTCATTGCCTTTACAAGCTCTGAAGCGGTATTGGATATGATGTTGCTCATGGTGTTTTCGTTATTATTGTTTGTGTTCTTTATCTTGAAGTCTTTTACGTAATGTACCGGAACGCCCCTGTGTACTTAGAGAGAAGATCGCTTGTCCTTGTCTAACATCAGATGTAATGTGGTTTCTACTACAAGATAGTCATACAGGCGCTCGTATCGAGCTGGAAGAAGAGGCAGCTCCGCCCATTTGACCATGCAGGGATGATGTTTGCGTATATCATCTCGCTTATGGAGCGATTTTTTATCTCCATTGTGAAAATAGCAAATATCCGTACGATAGGAATATCCAAGCATCTCGTGCGCCGCAATCCAACGTGCATGTTCCGTAATAGCCATATTGGTGATCAGTGTTGAAATGCCATCATTGGTTCCGAACAATTTGTCCAGAACAGGATATGAAATGCAGTTAGCGTGCCAGTCTCTGACCGGTATGTCGTTCTCGTTTCTGAACATATGTTCGGCCAGTGCCTTGAGGGTATTGTTTTCCAAGGTGTTGTCATATGTGTGCGACAGCACTTGTTCCATTATCATTCCTTTTGTCAGTGCGTGCCAGGCATTGGAATAATCCTGCGATTCCTTCCGGTGCAGGTCTTCGATGTTTGCAAGATTGTTTTCCCTTAATGCCGAACGTCTTCGTTCCTGCCAGCTCTGTATTGGATATTTCGAACCCTCTTCGGTTTTATGATATGCCTTGCTGTATGAGTCGTAATAGTCGATGCCTTCCTTTTTATAGTCACTTTTCACGATGGTATCATATCGAAATATCTCCTCTGTGTGTCCGAAAATGTGGATTACATCTGCTCCCGCACTTTCGCTCTTCAGGATCTTGTTATAATGGGTGGCGATTTTGTTGATGTGGGAGTATGAATTATTTTCATATACCCGTACGAGTATGACGAAGTTCCGGAGATCCACACGTTTGGTCCGAACATATTTCAGGATATTGACGGCTATCGTTATGTTCTGTTCTTCATCGCCAGTGGAGATGACAACATAGTTCAGACCTGAGGCTATATCTGCAAGGAGGCTATAAAAATCGGAAGATTATCCGAAACCTGGAAGAAGTTGATAAGCTTGCTGTCATCCTTACTGTTAACAGACGTAACCTCCTTGATTGCCGGATTGGTGGCAATGAAATGGTTAAACCTGGGGTCTCCCTTAGTGTCGATTACATGGCATGAGAATTGACTTCTGGCATATCCTTCTTTCTTCGCATCTATGAATGCTCCATATTCATACAGGAATCTTAAGGCGTCTCTTCCTGTTTCTCCGAATCCTACTATTAGCGATGAGAATGGAGTCTTGGCAAATCCGGCTCTGTCAGCATTCTCTACTTCAAATTCCACATATCGCGCAGGATGGAAATCCTCATGCCCCTTCAGTTGTTCTATGGCCAACACTGATTCATCGACTACCCGGACTTCAAGATTGACGTCGTGATTGCTTCGGGAATCCTCGATGACACTCGTGACGGAACTTTTTCGCGTCTGGCAATATATCACCTTGGGAATCTCCGCTATCTCCTTGTCCTGTGAAAGGTATTCGGAAAGGATTCTTGTATCGTCTATGTTCTGATTCCTATCGTCAGATAAAAAGAAGAAATGCAGTTCCGGGCGTACCGTACTGTTCTTACGAGATATCTTTGCGAGCTTTCTTATCCTTTTTTGAATTTTGGAGAGTCCCATGCTCCTCCAGAAATTATTTAGAACAGCCTTGTCAAAACCGGCTTCACTGACAAGATACATGCTGTGCTTGTCTTGATTTATCAATGGGACGATGTGATTGTTGACAGTGAGAAATGAAACGATGCTTTCCCAGTTATTGTGCTTTTCTTCGTCATCATTTCGAGTGTCGACGTATATAATCAGGTCGTTAGGGTCATGTTTGTCCTCGTAAGCCTCTTTAATGTTTTGGGCTAAGGCTATCTCTTTCTTTCCGACTCCGAAGAATATATACAGCTGATTATTCTTCTTGGACTTCACCTTTACAAAGCAATTGTGAATCCAGGCAGACATTCTTGTAAGGAACAAATTCACCAACAACGAGAACATGCATATGGTGCTCAGTACTGAGACCATGATAATGCCACCTTCCACAAGGTGCCGGCCGTGTTCCGTTAGCAATTTGCCATGTTGTTCCATCTCCTGGAAAATATCCTCGTTGATATCCAGAAAGAAAAGCTCGAACGCCGCGATGGCGCCATGTACCAGAACCTTGGCGATATTCCCGTTTTCTCCTTGCCATAGAGCCAGTATGTTCAGAGCCCAGCCTGCTGAGAAACAGATTCCCATCACAGAGACCATGAACTTCAGATACAGACTTTTCGGAGTGTTTAAGATTGAACCGAGTCCCCACTTCCCGGTATGATGTCTGTTTATCCTTCTGAACTCCCTGATAAGGTAACATATAGAGATTATTAATAGTAGCAATGGGAAACAAAGACAGACAAATAGGGATAATTCTACTCCCCAAATTGTTGCTGCACTTCTGCCAAGTATGCCGGGGCATATTAAGATCACAGATAGTCCTATTGCAATGGCAATTATTAGAACAAGTGATATCCAGGGTTTAGTCTTCGCTATGAAAGTTGAAGAGTCTCTTTCCATGTAGAACGCGTGATTATTTGTCTAATTCAATTCGATATCCCAGCTTTTTGAGTAGCTTGATTGTATTCATGGCCATCTCGCGGTCGAAGAATTTCTCTTCGTCGGTCAGATCGCTGTAAGGCACCATGTCAGGTGTTTGCTTCAATTCATCATTCCGTTCCGGTCCGTATGACCATCCCTGCGACTTTCGTCCCTGTGCCCATACTTCATGTGCATTCTCGGCTATTGCTTCGCGAAGCTCTATCAGTTCGTCGGGCAGCGAGACATCGCTTAGATCAAGTGGATGAGGTTCGTATTTAGTGAAATCTCTGGGTGAGACTTTAACCATGTGGCGTGACGAATCTTCCCATGCATCATCGAACAGCCCCAATGAGATATGTTTTATTTCATCGTTTTCCGGATCATAATATTTTACCATGTCATTCTCAATGGACTTGATGACAATGGCATGGTTCGGGTTCGCACCGACAAAATCGTCTTCAAGTTTCTCTCGATTCAATTGGCAGACGTTGGTAGTCAATTCCTTACCGTCGACCACGACTATCACATCATGATCTTTCAATGCATTCTTCAGGTCCGGAACGGAATTGTGATATGTGCGCGATATTGAGAAACATTCCTGTTCCAATAGCCGGCCGATATTGTGAATTGGAGTTCCACCGTCTTTAAGCCAGCCTTGTTGCTGTGCGTGCTTTTCCCAGTCGGTAATTGACCGTTTCACGCCATGCTGATTCAAAATGTATAATTCGCACATGACCGCGCATCGATTGGCCGCTTCATTGGCTGCCAAGGCTTGCATGGGCAGAACGTCCTCACAAATCGTATCTTCTTCGGCTTCCAGATCAAGGCAAACTTCAATTGCCTTGCGCAGGTCCGGATCTTTTCTTGCGGCTTCAAGTACCCGCATGGTGTCTTCGGCGGATGCATTCCCCTCAAGAAAAGCCGAGAATAGATTGTCTGATATTTCGCTCATTTCTTATTCTTTTTAATGCCTAATGCAATCTCTGTCAAATCGTCAATTGCCCGTTTTTTAATATTATATACATTAGAGACCTTTACGTCGAGTTCGGATGCAACGTTTTTAAATTCCGCATCATCCAGTAGTATTCTCTTCAAGACATATGAATGTCTGGGATTATCCTTTGCAAGTATTTTCAGCAGTGTCTCCAAATCAAGCTTGGCATTAATTTGGCCGATGATATCTACTTCCGAGCCTTCTATGGGATAAGGAGGCTCTTGGCTTGAGTCATCTATCATTACCTGACCGTTTCTGATGAAGTGCCTTACCAGGCATCTCTGCAGCCAGTAGGTAAGGGTGCTCTGAAAATCAAAAGATTTAAGTCTGTGACCGTCATTTTCCATCAGGAACACGACTACTTCATCAATAAATTCATCGTACTCGATGGGATGATTGAACAGCTTCTTCATAAGCGATAGAAACAGAGGCCTACATTTGACATAATAGAACCACTTTGTAACTATCGGATCGCGTTGAAGTAACTTTTCGACTATCTCTTGATCAGTTAAATGTTTCATTTATAGGTATGATCGTTTTGTCTATTCCCAGAATGTGTCGCAGAATAACCCTGACTCCAGATCCTGATTTATTCTTATGTATCCTTTTGTGGGCTGCCATTATAAAACCCTCAGATTTTGTGTGTTATGATTTTAATGTCTGAGGAATTTATTTTTATACCCGCATATCCTAAGGCGTCTATTCTAATCAGGATGTGTGTTTCGTGATTGTTTTCTTCCACGTAGCCGATTAAGCCCTTTAAACTACCCCTGATTACCTCGACTTCATCTCCAAGACGTACTGATAATGGTTCAATTACAATGTCTTTATCGCAATTCCCAACCATGAATTTCAGTTTGTCCATTTGTGATGACGGGATCTTTGCTATTGGGGAGTGGTTGAATGAATCTTTAGCTCGAGTCCTGTCTACCATGAATCTGTTAATGAATGGATAATGTACTATTTCCATCCTTTGCAGCTCGGTGCAATGTACAAAAACGATAGTTGGAATTAATACAGACTTCTTAGTGCGTTTACGCCCCGCTGGGGAAACGGTTATTCTGTTTTGAAACGGTACATATGCTTCATAACCCTTATCCATAAGTTTGGTCTGGGCTACAAATTCGGTATTATTCTTTACGATTGCAATAAACCAGTGAGTTTCGGGTACGCCTACGGCACTGCACCTGTTAGAAGAAGATGCACTACTATTGTCTATGACGGGATTCATTATCATGAAATATGTCAAGTCTATGTCCGCAAATGGTGACCGTTTCTGAAAGAAGTTCTGTCTCCGTTGCTTTAAAAAGTGCGGAATTGATTTCGTACTTTATTGCAAAGTTAATAAAATCTTTGGATTTCAGTGAAAAAATCTAAAAATAAATATGCAGTTAAGTGCATGATATAAATCCGATGGTAGTTGCTCATTAAAAGTATGAGCGAATCCATTTACATGCATTATTCTCGGCCGACGACGATAGGGAGATGGCGCTCGGACTGCGCTCCTGCAACGAGCTAAACTGCAATCTGCTGCACGTAAAACTATATATCGATTCCGACTCGGACCTGATTGTGTCGGCAGAGTTTTTCCACAAGGAGCCGGCCGATCTGGAATATCTGCTCTCGATGGCGTTGCGTGCCATAATCGTGGCAAAGCTGCGCTTCATACAGCGCTATGGCGAGATCGAGGAAGAGGCCAAGCTGATGTCTGAGCTTGAACAAGAAGCGGATTAACCGTCCCCGGATCCGAAATTCTGGCACGATGCACACTCTATAGTTATCGTGGTGTGATAATCAATTTCCAGGGAGAGATAACAGGATCATAAAAACAGGTAATAAGGAATCTGCCTATCTATGAAAGAGAAAAGGAATATAGTGTTTTTTACCGGAGCCGGAATGAGCCGTGAAAGTGGGCTTCCCACTTTTCGCGGCGAAGGCGGCGTATGGAACGAGATGGATTTTGAAAAGGTGGCGACACTGAAGTCCTGGTACGGACGTCAACGCAAGGACGTGAAGGAAAGGCGACAGGCCATGCTCGACTTTTTCAACCCGCTGCGACGCGCCATACTGGACCATAAGCCTAATCGGGGCCATAGGATTATCGCTTCTCTTGACGATTATTTTGAAGTAACGGTCATCACCCAGAACGGCGATGACTACCATACGCAAGCAGGTTCTAAACATGTGGTATATCTGCATGGAGAGGCCCTGAAGAATGCCTCATCGGCAAATCCATCGTTGGCTTATCCCATAGACAGGAAGAATCCGGACATACATATGGGAGACAAGGCTCCGGACGGATCGCAGTTGCGCCCGTATGTGGTTTACTTTGGCGAGGATATAGACAACTCCTTATGGCGTGAGGCTGTGAAGGCGACCAAAAAAGCAGACTGGTTTGTGGTTGTCGGATCGTCTATGCTGGTGTATCCAGCAGCAGAATTGCTCGCAGTGCTTCCGACATCATGTCATCTGGTGGTAATAGACCCGGGACACATAAAGTTGCCCAGAGAGTGTAATCACGGCTTTACCCATATACCGGAGAAGGCAAGTGTAGGTCTGTTCCATTTTATGGAAATGCTGTCAAAATACGAGGATAGTGTCAGGTTCCTTAACAGCTATCTGAGACAAGGGGGATGGGCACCTGATATTTCACAAGAATAAATTTTATCAATGAATTTCTGTGCTGATTTAGAACGGAATGAACGGATCGTGAAGCCATTCCATCCGTCAAACGCTTCAACAATATCATTGCCGCTGGCAGTCCAGTCGTACGGCGCGCCAAAAATATGTGATGCAACCGACGACTGCTTTTTCCGTATGCCATTGTATTGAAGTAACATCTGCACGCATGCCGCCCAGCACCAGCAATCCTCTTCCTGACGGGTCACATAATCCCGGAAATATGTAGTCTTGACCGACACCCAAAAGATGTTGGAGTCCTTGATGCGGAAAATCTCGCCTTCCCGGAATGTCTGGGCCTGCGATGCGGCGAAACAGAAAGTCAATATGAAAGTAACTATAATCCTCATGTCAATACTGAGGAAACAGTAACGGGAAAACTATCATAGAAAGAAAAAATTTACTTTTCAAGATAGAATCCGGTCGAATTCGACATCTCACACTGTATAATACTAATTTAAAACCGATAAGACTATGGCAATTTTCAAACATGACTACAACGCTCTCTGGGAGAGCATCGGAAAGTGGAGCAGAAAGGCGGGACGCGCGGCTACTTGCCCTGTTCTGCTGATGTGGTACGTAATGAGGGACAAGAACACTCCGCGTATGGACAAATGGGCAATCTTCGGATCTCTGGCCTATCTTATACTTCCCATAGACATACTCGATTCCAAGCGACTGCCAATCATCGGCTGGCTGGATGAGGTGGCATCGCTTGCAGTCCTGGTACAGAAGATGTCGAAGTATATCACTCAGGATATGGAAGCGCGTGCCGACTATCAGCTTGACAAATGGTTTGGCCCATCTGCCAGTGACCGTCCTTCCGATCTGGAGTATGTGGAATATGAAATGATAGATTAGTGATATGGCATTAGTTTGGATCACAATCCTGTGTTACATACTCTACCGCAACCGTGAATCTATAATATCGTTCTTCAAAGGGCTGTTTAACAGGAATAATTGAGGAAATAGGTAGAAATCGAGTGCATAAGAGTTCCTGATTCAATATATTTTAGTAACTTTGGGAATTATCAACTGACTGAAAAGAAGATGAGGATACAGTTTGTATGTACCGGCAATGCCTGCCGTTCTGCACTGGCAGAAGTGATACTGCGTAAGATGCTGAATGACAACAGTGTCTCCGGAGTTGAGGTGGGGTCATGTGGCACACATTTCTATAGCGACCTTGACCGAGACGAAATCATGTGCGGCATAGCGGCCGAACATGGTTATGACATGGGTGGCAAAGCGGTGCAGATGACCGAAGAACTGCTTGATTCAGCCGACATAATCATAGTGATGACCGAGCATCAGCATAATGAGGTGACACGATTGCTAAGGTATGACAATTGGGACCGCATTGTGCGTTTCAACGATTATTGTTTCAATGATCCGTCGGACTTGCCCGATCCTCATTTTCAGAGCGAATACGTGTACCGTAAGTGTTTTGACACCATCGAGCGTGGATGCCGGGAGATAGTCAAAAAATCAGAGGTTCTCATACAGCGTAAATCAGTACAAGCGATTTAAATATTCGGAAGTATAACATTTTAATACGAAATAACACAACAACAAAATGAATCGAGTTGTATTGATCTTGATGATGCTGATATCGGCTTTGACATCAATAGCGGACAATAAGGAGCCGGTGTGTTCAATAGATACCATCTATGCACATGCCCGGAACGGCGAGCTCTGGGCCTATGATGCGCTTGGAAACTGCTATCGATATGGTAAGCAGGGATTGCAAAGGAGCTATATCAACGCTTTGATGTACTATACTATTGGTGGCAAGAGTGACTGGCAGTGTAAGGCTGAAGTCAATCAGAAGAATCCGGAGGATCCATTTGCCGTGTTTTTAAGACTTATGGATTATGTGGAAAAAGGAGATAACGAACGGATGGCAAGTGCAATAGACTCTCTGCATAAGGCTGATTATCATTCGGCAGACATCTTTTTGAATTAATAAAGAGACTGCCCAAACTTGTTAGACAGTCTCATTGGATAGGATAGATTCCGCATGTTTTTGTTCTCTTTCTAAATACATTTTTGTAATTTTGAGGTTTTAAGACGAAGATTATGCAGGAAGACTACGACAGAATAATTCAGGAAAGGGCCGATCATGTGTTTAAGGTCATGGCCGGGCGTGTTTCCGCCGAGGATATGGAGCGAATCCGCGCGGCTTTCGAGCTGGCGCGCAAGGCTCATGCACCGCAGAAGCGCAAGACCGGCGAGCCGTACATACTCCATCCCATAGCGGTGGCCAACATCGCGGCAGAGGAACTGATGCTTGGCGCCAATCCCGTGATAGCCTGCTTCCTGCATGACGTAGTGGAGGATACGGACTATACCATCGACGATATTCAGGCGCGTTTCGGCTATGACGTGGCTTTCCTGGTGCGGGTAGTCACCAAGAAACCCACCAAGGACTATGAGCTGTCGAAACAGCTGGACAATTACCGTCAGCTGCTCAACTCGATGCAGTATGATATCCGTGCCATCTTCGTCAAGCTGGCCGACCGGCTCCACAACATGCGGACCCTTGAGTCGATGAAGCCGGAAAAGCAGATGAAGATAGCCGGCGAGACCGACTATTTCTATGCTCCGCTCGCCAACCGCCTGGGCCTCTATAACATCAAGACCGAACTGGAGAACCTGTCGTTCCGTTTCCGTTGTCCTGACGAGTACGAGGATATTTCATCGCTAATTGCCCGTCATGTGGCTGCAAACAGAGACAATCTCCAGAAGTTTCGCAGTCAGATCGCGGCGACTTTGTCGGCGGCAGGTATCAAGGCCCGTGTCCGTGTGGATTATCGCCGTCCGTTCAGCCTGTGGAGAAAGATGAAGAAATACGGTGATGATTTCAACCATCTGAAATACCGTCACTTTGTCGAGGTTGTGTTTGACGAGAAGAAGACAGGTCTGAGCGAGAAAGTGATGGCGATGAAGATATATTGCATTCTGACCGATCGATTCAAGGAGAAGCATTGCAGCATGAGCAACTATATCGACTCGCCCAAGGAGAACGGATATCAGAGCATACACGTCAAACTGCTGCCTGATTTCGGGCGCTGGCAGGAAGTGCATATCAGCAGCGAGGCCATGATTCTGCAGTCGCAGTTGGGATGTGTGGTGGAGAGTAACGAAACCAACATCAAGACATGGATCGACAAGTTCCGCACCGTGCTGCAGGACACCATCAGCGGTCCGAAGCGTGACGAGCGGTATATGGAGGATGTGATCACGGCCTTCTATAACGACGACATACAGGTATTCACGCCCAAGGGAAAGAAGATAATCCTGCCGCAAAACGCTACGGTAATAGACTTCGCATACGAAGTAAGTCCTCGTCTTGGCAACCATGCCAAATATGCACGGATCAACAATAGGCTTGAACCTGTCGACGCTACTCTTCGGCGTGGAGATGTGGTGGAGATTTTCACGGATCCGGCATGTCATCCCGAGCGGGACTGGGCGGCGTTCGCCCACACGTTCAAGGCACGCAAGTCCATACAGCGTTACATTGAATCAGTTCCTCAATGCGACTATTGCCGATGTCCGGAATGCAATCCCATACCCGGCGAGGAAGTGATAGGCATCCGCAATCATTTCCGTCCGGAACTGATCACCATACATAAGCGTGATTGCCGGCTTGCCATAAGCATGGCCTCGCAATACGGCGACGACGTGGTGTCGGTAGATTTCAACGCCGACCAGTCATTGTATCCTGTCACCTTGAGGGTGCGTGCCGTGGACCGTAGCCATCTGTTTGTCGATCTGGTGGACTGCATCACCAACACGTTCCATCTCTCGATGGAGTCGTTCAACACCAGGACCGACCGTAATATTGTGATATGCAAAATCCGCTTCGGCGTCCACTCATACACCGAGCTGAAGACCATCATCAACCACATCGCCACCATCGACGGCGTCGACGAGGTGCGCCGCCTCGATGACGAAGAAGTGTAAATATTGTCGAATGCAGTCAGAATTGTAAACAAGAATTAGACCGTGTAAGGTGCAAAATTTAGAAATTCCTCACATGGTCTATTTTGGTCGTCTTATCCCAAAAATTTCAATATCTCTTAGAAAGAGATATGTCCCGATGTGCAAAGATACTAAAAATTTCTAATATCACCCCTTATTATTCAAAAAAATCAAAAATATCAAGACTTAATTCCAACTTCTGACGCATTAAATTGTTTACAATGTTTAGCATCTTATGAAAGTGTGTTAAGACTAACTTGTTAATGATAAGTCTGTTCGCAAACATCCCAATCTCTTTCTAAGAGAGCGTAGTCCTAAAATACATATTTGTATCATTAAATATGAACACAAATACAGTGACTTGCGATGTTTCGACAGCGGCCCATGTCGTTGACGACGCCGTAGGCGTGGAAAAAAGTTACTGGTTTGTCGCTATAGTAAGGAATAACTCAGAAAAATCAGTCTTTGAAAAACTCACCAAGTCTGGGCACAAGAGCTATGTGCCGGTGCAAAATGAAGTCCGGATCTGGAAGAATGGAAGGAAGTCAAAGGTTGAGAGGGTTGTAATTCCTTCGGTAGTATTTATCTATTGTACGGAAACGGAGCGAAAGGAAATAGTGACATATCCTTATATCTTACGTTTCATGACAAATAGAGCCGGCGCGTCGTCCGACTACGGAAGCAAACCGCTTGCTACAATTCCTGAGGTTCAGATCAATAAACTCATGTTTATGGTTGGCAATTCTGATACCCCTGTAGTCTTGTCATCGCGGCCCTATAAAAAGGGCGATTGGGTGAAAATAATCAGAGGCAAACTGATGGGCCTTGAGGGAGAGGTAAATGCCATTGATGAAAAACACAGTGAAGTAATCGTCAATCTTGATTTTTTAGGAAATGCAAGAGTGTCGATCGAAACCATGGACATAGAGCCAATAAAAGATAACTGATATTTCGGGTATCACAGAAAACATCAGCTTATGGACAAATATATAGAACAACTTAGCGTAATGCCAAACGGTTTTCTACATCTTGCCAAATCGTTTGCTATGGATAATGGTTCTCCGAAGATAGAGCCTGTACATATCCTAAGGGCATTGCTGCATAAGAATGTAGGTCTTGTCGATTATATCGAGAGCAGGTTGGATTCAGATTATTATTACATTCTGGACTGGACCGACGTTCGTATGGGTCAGACTCCGAAGTCTGCCTATCCCATGAAGGAAGCAATATTATCGAACGAGGCCCGAAGCGTTGTAAAGGAAGCCGTCAATATAAGCCAAGGTCTGGGACTTGGGGGAATAGATGAAAAGGCATTGCTGGCAGCGGTGATAACGCCAGGTATCGGTTTTACGGTAGATCAGCTCAAGACGTTGCCGTTGTCGCGTGTCTCAATAGAGAATACATTCACGGATGTAAAAGGAGTCGGTGCCGGATCCCAGGAAATTTCAAGCCCTCAGTCTCGCCGTTCCGGTAATGAAATAGACCAATATGTCATTAATCCGCTTGGCGAGCCCGGAAACCACGAAATCATAGGTTTTGAGAAAAAAATACAAGGCATGATCGAATCGCTGTCCCGCAGGGACCGAGCGAATGTAATAATAACGGGAGAAACGGGCGTGGGGAAAACCAGCCTGGTCAAGTCGTTGATGATTAAGGCGAAAGACGGATCCCTGCCATCATCGTTGCGACAAATATATCCCGTGGAGCTTGATCTTATATCCCTGTCGCAGGGAGTGACATATAAAGGTGAGATCGAGGATCGATTCAAGAAAGTGTGCGACGAGTTGGTGAAACATCCGCAGCCATTGTTGATAATCGAAAACTTCCACAGGGTGATGGACAGGCAGTCATTGCTCAACGGAATATTGGCCTCCCTGAAACGACTGATATCCAAAAATGAGATACAGGTTATACTGACATCCTCGATAGACGGATATACGAAGGACGTCGAGAAGGACAAGGAACTGACATCATATTGTGAAAAAGTGACGGTAGAGGAACCGTCCGAGGAATTATCGGTGCGGATAGTGCGCAGCAAGCTTCCGCAGTATGAAGAGTTCCACAACATAAAGCTACAGGGCGGTGTGGAGGAAGATATAGTAAGGTATGCGAAAAGATATATGCCTGAAAAGAGCCTGCCGTTTTCGGCCATCGACCTGCTTGACCGAGCAATGGCCTCGGTCAAGATCAAGACTGAGTTGGAAGGAGAGGCCGAAACGCCGGTATTGAATGCCGAATACCTCAAGGATGTGGTGGCGTCCATGACGGGGCTGCCGATAGGCAATATCCAGTCAGAGGAGCGTGAAAAACTGTCGAACGCCGAAGAAATACTGCATAGAAGAGTGGTGGGTCAGAACCATGCCGTCAAAAGTATACTTGACGCCATATATGAATCGCGTTCCGGACTTAACAGGAAAGGTCAGCCCATAGGATCGTTTTTCTTCCTCGGTCCGACCGGTACTGGCAAGACGGAATTGGCCAAATCTCTTGCGGAATTCCTGTTCAACGACGAGACGTCGATACTGCGGTTCGACATGTCGGAATATAAGGAGGAGCATTCCGTAGCCCTTCTGTACGGCGCGCCTCCGGGATATGTGGGATATGAAGAGGGAGGCCTGCTGGTGAACCAGATACGACAGCATCCTTATTCCGTAGTGCTGTTCGACGAGATTGAAAAGGCACATCGCTCGGTGTTCGACCTGTTCCTGCAGATTCTTGACGAAGGCAAGCTGCACGACCGGCTTGGCCGAGTAGGCGATTTCTCGAACGCCCTGATAATATTCACGTCCAACATCGGTAGCGACTATATCTTCAAGTCGTTCGAGGCCAAGCATATACCGACGCACGACGAGATGCTGGAGGTGATGCAGGGACAGTTCCGTCCCGAGTTCCTGGCACGTCTTACGGAAATACTGCCTTTCTCGCCCATCACTAAAGAAATGATATACAGGATTTTTGACATACACATCAAGAATCTGGTCAAGTCATTGGCCGATCAGAACATAGCGCTTAAAATCGACGATACCGCTAAGCAATATATCACTAAGGTCGGATTCAATACCCATTACGGAGCGCGGCCTGTACTGGGCATAATCAGAAAGGAGATAAGACGGCCTCTTTCGAAAATGATAATTGCCGGCGATATGGAAGCTGGAGACACTGTTATCATGAAACATGACCCCGAGAAGAATGAAATGGTTTGGGAGATTGATTCGTAGGCTCATGGGCCACGACGGCAATCCGGGATCGACAGACACAAAATCAGAATACGAAACAAATCATAAATCCAGTAAACTACACATGGCAAAGAAAACTGTAATCACCAAAGTGCTCGATGCAGACGCACAGGACGGTGTAATAGAGTTTCCGCAGAACCGGACTCTATATGTAGATCAGTTTACTGACGATGCGCCAAACACGGATGAGGAACGCGAGGGCTTCAAGCCCAAGAACCTTAATGAAGTATTTGAGCATTATCAGCCCTCGAAGGAAGGAATCGCGCTTGAGACTGAAGACGGCGGCTCCGTATACGAGGACTTCGAATTCCATCAGATCAAGGACTTCGAGGACGAACAACTGATAGAGCAAAGTCCGATGCTTTCCGAGAAGAAAGCGAAGATAGACGCATATAACGCTATAGTCCGCCAGCTGCAGAAAAACAAACCCCTGCGCAACGCCCTGAAGGATCCGGCATCAAGGGCAAGCCTTCTGAACGTGCTGAAATCGTTGATGGCAGAGATAGAGGCTGCGGAATAAACGCATATGAATATGGCAACACAAGAACAAACCACGAACAGCGCGTCGGAGGAACAGCTTCAGTTCAAGGGCGCGGAAGCGACTGCAAATCCCGCGGAACTTTTGCAGAGCGGGTTAAAGGGACTTGACAAATTCGGTGGATTCCAACTCATCAAGGGCCTGATCAAAGGCGCCGAGAATATGGATCCCCGCCGTAAGGCCGTGAAGAACATCTTCCTGACGGATTCCACATACGAGGAAACGCGCAAGAAATTTAAGAATGAGCTGTCCATGTGGATAGATATTCTTGAAGCTGGCGGAGACGATCCGATGCAGATCATCGACATGTGCACGGACAAATGTCAGAAGGCCGAGGAGAATCTGAGCAACAATCTTTTCAATGTGCATGAAGAGATCCGGAATCTTGAAGTGGCTTATCGAGCATTGGATTCCTTCTTTGCCAATGCAGGACAGTCGAAGGTGGACTGCATCACATTGATGAATGTGGACAAGGCCGAACTGGAATCTCACGATTCCGAAGACACGGCGGCAGTTAGGGACGAGCTTGAGAAATATTACGATCGTCTAAGCCTGAAGAACAACTACAGCCTGATGGTCATACCGGGCTATATGGGAGACAGCGATACCGTAAGGATGTGGGCCACCACAGCCTACAGGAATAAGGTGCTACTGGTGACCGACTTCAAGGACAGCCTGAATTTCAGTATGCTCAAGGAGGAACTTGACGATGCCAATCTTCAGGGCCAGGACGTGCAGCTGGCCAATGTCATCATGACGGCCAACTATATTCTGGGCCGCAAGAAGTCGGAGATAGCCAAAGAGGACGACGATACGTACATCCCGGCATCGGCGGCGCTGGCCGGTCGTATGACCAACACGGAGGAAGTGGTCATAGCCCAGGGTATCGCGGGCAAGAAGTACGGCACCCTGAGCAATGTGAAGGGAGCGCGCATGGAAATGCGCAAGTCGGAGATAGCCGCGATAATAGACCAGGGTGTGGTGCCCATCGTGGAGGAAGACGGCAGGGTAATGGCATTTTCCAACCGCTCGCTATACAATGGCGCGACACTAGGCCTGCAGGAATATCCCATAGTGCGTGTATTCGACTGGATCGGCAAGGTGTTCCAGAATTTCTTCAACGACGAGGCGTTCATCAACTGGAACTCGGCGGTGAAGGGCGAACTGCAGCAGGCCATCCACGATTTTCTCAGCGACTACAAGGGCCCCGGTAAGCTGATAGAGAATTATAATCTCAAGGGCATCAACCAGGATCCGAAAACAAAAGACATTTCAGTACAGGTGGAACTGAAGCCGTTCTTTGCGGCCAAGAACTTCCTGATCGAGCTGACGGGCCATAACGGTACGGCCGGAGTGGACTGGGAGCAGAATGTGCAGTAAACAAGAAACAAGTTATCACTATAAACAATAATTAACCGTATGGCAACAAGAACAGCTACAATTTCCGCCGATGGTATCCAGGAGCGTGAAGTAATCTTCGTCAAGTACGAGCTGAACCAGCAGACTGACGTTGAAGGCCAGCCCACCGGCACGACCCGTGGAGGCAAAATCACAGTGAAGGTAAAATCCAACGATGACGGCAACACCGACATCCTGGAGTGGATGATCGACACCTACATGAGCAAGTCAGGCAAGATTTCGTTCCCCAACCGTCAGGGCGGTGAGATGAAGAATCTCTCGTTCAAGGAGGGATACGTGGTGAACTACGCAGAGACCTACGATGCCACCAACAGCCTGCTGCAGTATGAGGAGTTCGTGATTTCCGCCAAGGAGATCTCGGTAGGCAACGCACGTCACAACAACCGCTGGACCATCGACAACTAATCGATTGTATCGACCTGACTGATCAATGGGGACGGATCCCCGATTTGTCCCCATTGATCTCATCTAATTCAATATGGCACTACACGGTAGCTTAAAGATAGGCGGTCGGACATACGGAGTGGTGGAATGCGAATATAAGTTCGAGCAGGCGGTCGACGACACAGGCAAGCCCACTTCCCGGCCAAGGGGTGGAATGATCACGCTGGTGATTCCCTCCACCAATGACGACGACATGTTTTTCTACAACTGGATGTTCCATAAATCGGAAGCCAAGGCCGGCATTATCCGTTTCCGCCTATATTCCAACGAGAATAAGATCAGTTATAAGACAGTAAGCTTTGCCAATGCATATTGTGTCGGACTGCGCGACTATTTCAATGACCATGACGAGAAACTGATGTACACCACCATCACGATCTCGGCTCAGGTGATACGGATAGGCGCAACCAATTCGTCGACATTCACCAATGCATGGACCAATGACTCGATAGATATGATCATCTCGAATCTGGGCGAGTTCGTGAGGGACACCATCGCTGACAAAATAAATCCATTTTAATCCATGTCCATTACAGTTTCAAGATTCGCGCTTACAATAGACGATGCCAAGTCGGAAGGATTTCTGATAGAGGTGGACGGGGAATTGTTTAAGCTTGACAACTTTGTGCTGACGCAATGTCTGTTACAGCCCAACACATTGAGGTTCAATATGCGGAAGGGCCCTAAGGAGGACGGAAGCGAACCCCAGTTCAAGACGTGCGGCAGCATCATTGGCAAGGACGTGACATTGAGTCTTGAAACGGAAAATTTCGAACAACTGTCATCGCTCAATGCTGAAGGCGAGAAAACGGCTGAAATCAAGTTCAAAGGCATCATAACGTCGATAAGCGGATCACGTTCCATGTCGGAATATGACTTGGCCGTGGAGGCCAGAAGCTATGACGCGTTGCTTATAGACAATCCTACTTGCAAATCGTTCGAGAACAAGAGCCTGAACGATATCGTGAAGGACGTTGTGGACGATTATTCTGAACTGATCGACGAACAGGTCGACGCCCGGTTTACGGATATCCTGCCATATACGGTCCAATACAACGAGACTAACTATCAATTTCTATCACGGCTTGCCCAAAGATTCGGCGAGTGGATGTATAATGACGGCGAACATCTGGTTTTCGGCAATCTGCCGCAAGGAGAGCCGGTGACGTTAGGCTATCCCGATAAGGATATACCGTCATATAATGTAGATCTGAAAATATGTCACACGGCGTTCAGTCATGTGGCCTCGTCATACAATTCCTACGACTCCCATCAGAAAGAGGGTGAGGAGGAAATGGAACGTGAATACAACAATCTTGCCGATGTGGTGTTCAATGTAGCCAGGGAGCGTCTGAAGAAGCATACGTTGCAGAACCTGCATTCCGGAGGATTTGCCGACAGCGACGGCAAATCGACGATACTGAATGTTTCCACCAAGACCCAGGCGCGTGGCGAGAAAGCCGGCATGTTGGTATATTCCGGCACCACTTACTGTTCGAAACTCAAGATAGGCAATACTCTGATAATACAGGACAATTATCTTTCGAGCGATCTTGTGGGCGATGTCAGCGAAGTGGATCAGGACGAGATACTGATTACGGAACTGGTGCATTTCTTTTCGGCCGACGAGACATATTCCAACAATTTCACAGGCATACCGGCGGCGTGTGATTATCCGCCTTATTCCGACAGCGATGTCTTTCCTGCGGCCACATCCTGTCGTGCCAAGGTGATGGATACGGAGGATCCCAACAATCTGGGCCGCGTCAGGGCGCAGTTTGACTGGCAGGCGCAGCTTAGCACTGACGGCGAGGAAATGATGACACCCTGGTTGCGAATCTCGCAGCCGTATGCGGGAGGAGGCAAAGGATTCAGCTTTATCCCAGAAAAGGGAGAAGAGGTGATGATAGATTTCGAGGGCGGCAATGCCGAACGGCCGTATGTCAAGGGCACACTTTATAACGGAGTGGGGAATCCTGACGGGCAGTGGCTTCCCGGCAACAATCAGATCAAGGCGATAAGAACACGCAACGGCCACACCATCGAGATTCATGACGAAGGCGACGGCGGCTACATCCGCATTTACGACAACGATAAGGAGAACTATATCCTGACGTTCTCGACGGATGAAAAACTGATTAAACTGGAATCTACCGGCAATATTGAACTTTATGCCAAGAACGATATAATCATGCATGCAGGCCATGACATTAATGCAACGGCCGACAACGATATATTCATATCTGCAAGTCATGATATGCAACGTAATGCAGACAATGATATCCGCGAACATGCGGGCAATGATCGCTCAACCTCCATAGACTGCAATGATTCGCTTACAGTCTCTCAGAATCAGCTGATTAAAATTGGAGATAATAAAGATGAGCGCATAATTCATCGGATGCAGACTCTAGCCGAAAATATACGTGTCGAAGCAGGAAACAAACTTCTTGAGTATTCCACTACACACAATATAAAGACATCACAGAACATTGCGATTGATGGAGGCACGCTCGCTGAAATCAAGGCAATGCAAGTTAAAACCAATTAATGAACGAATCATACATCTGCTCAGGTGCTAAGATAAGATGTTCGTGCGGAGATAAAATCTCCAGCCTTACTGTTTTACCGTCAAGAACAATCTGGCTGACCGGTATGCCCCAGGCTAACATTAGTGATCATCAGCCAAAGGTCAATATAGCACCTTTTGGACTTTGCCACACAACCACTTATCCTCCTACCGGCTCTGCCACAGCTGCTGCACATGGGAAGCTTACACCTATGCCTTGTTATCCTAGTACTCCTTTCCCATGGATGGATGGAAAAAATGACGTTTTGCTTCAAGGCTTTCCTGCTTTGTTACAGACCTCTACATGCAGATGTATTTGGGGTGGAACCATTACGATTATATTTGACGGGCAGAATGATTTCTCTTACATGGAAACCACAAAAGATCCTGATATCAGAGATTTTTAATCCCTTATAGTTATTTGACATGTCGATATCTGTAATAGGTGCGTCTTCTGTTGAGAAGGAAGAAATCGATTGTATAATACATAAGATTATATGCGAGAGGGAAAAAGAAAAACTTGTCGTACTGTATGACCGTAATAAGGTTACGGGAATGTGTCCGGTTAATTTAGATAATTCAGGAAGATTCATAAACGACCATACAGTAGAAGGCGGTATATCTAATTTTATGGAGCCTGCGGAATTCTATGTAGTAACGGATTATGAGGGGTTGGAGGTCGAGTTAAAATGCGAACGTGAAAATAATTGCTGTTTTGAGAAGAAACATAGTACTTATGATATAGACTATATAGACATAGAAACTAAAGATATAAAATCTATATCGCGGGATATCAGTACTCAAAAATACAAATTTCAATATTTTGATTTGTTTAACCGTGGATTAAGGTATTCAAAAGCGGCTGCAATTTATACAAATAATCAATTGAAGGCAGCTGGAAATATTAACGTGATAGATAGAGTAGGACAGCCTTTAGTCGCGGCCGCCTCAGGTTTGGTAGTTGGAGACGTACTTGATTATTTAGCTTCATTACGTTTCGTTTTCTTACCTGAGATTTCTTATAAAGACAACGATTATGAATGTCATGCGGCTATTTTATACCATGAGTGTCCGCATTTTCCTTCTATCCCGGAGTTGGTTGTACACATCTATCCTTCAATAGTTTATGAATTAAAGATAGGTTTTTTGGGAGCCGAGAAAACATTCACTGCCAATCTTGATACTCGCGATAAAACTACAATAACCCCGTTTGAGTTTGAATTTACGGCCAAATATGCACATTATACTGCTAATTTGAATTACAGTGGAAAAAAGATTACTGAAACAAACACCAAGCGCGAGCAGAAGGAAGCTGTATTCTTTAAAGCCGTAAATGCGTTCGGAGAGTTTCTTAGAAAATCGGCAGGTATGACAAAAGAACTGATAAAGCAGTTCGATTCTGAAATACCGCAGACGGCAAATGTCAGGGCAGATCTCACGAGTGTCATGCGAACTACAGGCGCCCTGGGAAACATGATAATTAAACCTGACTGGATCGAGGGAAGCCTTGAAGTAAAACCTTCTATTTCTGCCAAATGGAATTATGATACATCGGATGATCTCAGGAAATTAAAACGTTATTTCGAGATTACCCTTGGAATATCATTAAGTGGAAAGCTTACGATAGATCTAATAAAACTTGCATGGTTTTTATATAAAAAGGCTAAAAATGTTTCTACCGTGGCCGTAGCAACTGTTTCTGTTGCCTCAGGAGGAATTGCAGCAGCTCCGGCAATTGTCATTAAATTTTTGATTGAGACTGTTGTTTCCTATTTCCTTAAAGAGCTTAGTGAAGGAGCTAAATTAGATTTGATTCTAAGTGCAGATATCAATTCAACTCCGATATCATTCAATAATAAAAAAGATAGTGTAATAGAAAACTTTGAAAGAGGTTTTGACATTAAGATTCAAATTCAGCTCCTTGCCAAACTCGGTATAAAAGGCTCTATCTCGCCGGTTGTATATCTAAAAGTCGAGGGGGAACTTGGAGCGCGCGGAAGTGCCACCGCATCAATATTTTGGGACTTTAAATTGAATATTCGCAACAACGTTCCGGGAATTGACCAGAAAGTTGAAATTAATCCGTTGACTATTAATTTGGAATTTGTAGCAGCTGGTTCTTACCAGATTTGGAGTTTCAAAAGTTCACGGAAAAAGAAGAAAACTAAGGAATGGAAGTTTAAAAATAAGGAATATAATCTGAAAAGATTTGAATTTTTTAAATTGGACGATGAGGATGCCAAAGATTCGGAAAAATCTTATAAATATAAGAAGGAATAATTATCTTAAAACTTCCAAGTTAGCAAGGACTGACGAACCTGGGCTTGAATTAATTCGAACAACTTACTTATTTTTCAGATTTACATGATTCTAAACTCAGACAATTATTATGTAGCTAAGATATTTGCAACACAGTGTATAGCCGATATTCGCATAAACGATGTTCCTATAATCCGGCAAATTCTTGATTGTGATTTAACTTGCGAATTACCGGTGAATTACCTTATTGAGAAAAGTGGCCTTCAGAAATTCTCAGTCGAGGTCAAGCCACTTCCGGGACAAATCAAATTGGAGGAGGTGGCAAAATGCGAGGTAGAGATATGGAGATATGATGATTCTGGTAATGAACTAATGCCTATTGAGTCGGTTTGCAAATCTGTGCTCGAAGCTAAAGATAGAGTGATTCCAATTGATGTGCTTTATGACCGTAAGGAATTTCTCGCTCATGTCAGTTACGAGATTTCAAGATGGGGAGATTGCATAAGGCTTGATAATGTCAGGACAATCGGACGCCAGATTGCTTACATATTTCAGAGAATAGGAAATGAGCTCTCTGCTAAGAATTATGACTATTATTTGGATTTAGTTAGGAATCGCGATGTCAATATATGCAAATCTTTGCTTCTTGGAGAAGAAGAAATAGAAAAGCGTTCTGAATCACTGATAGAACTTCTTAACGATGGGTTTGAATTAGTACCTATGAAGGGCGGCAAAGTGCTTCAGTATTTTGCTGACAACCGTGGTGTGACTGTTCTTGACCATGATTTGAAACCTGCACTGAGATTCGCGAACGAAGAGAGTGGGGAGATGATTGGTATAGAACTGATATTAGGAATCAAAAAAGGGAAAACCGAATTTGAAGTAATTTAAATATAATCAAAAACTATATATAAAAATGAGCGACGAACTGTATTTTGAGGATGATGAGTTTATCATCAATCTGACTATCGATGGCACTTCCTACGAGGAAGTAGAGGTAAAGGTGACCGACCCCAACAAGACCGTACGTGACCAGATAGCAAGCATCGTGGCAGTTTTCGAACTTCCCAAGCTCGACAACGGAGGCAATCCCATCCAGTATCTTCTGGGCCAGATCATGGATGACGGCGAGGAACCTGAAATCCTTGAGTTTGAGGACGAGGAAGGTCGCGAGCAGGCCCTGATAGATTACAACATACAGCCCGGTGACCATCTTCACCTCATCTCTGTTCCTATCGCTGGTTAAATAATTCAAGCCATAACAAATGAACGAGGCAATAAACAATTTCAATCAGAAGGAACTGTCCGGTCGCGACGCCCGTCTGTGGAAAGAGTGGAAGGAGCTTGACTCCCTGTGTGCCAAAAGAAAGGCTGCGGCCGAAAATCCCAGGAAGCCCTCTCTGTCATACATAATCCGTCGCAAAAACGTAATGGGACTTCCGACAGAGTATGAGATATGGTACAGAGTGAAGTCAATAGTCGGAGTCAAGGATACGGCAGTGCCGCGCGAGCCGATATTCGGCTATCTTCACAAGATGAGCATCGTGTTGCCTAACAACTATCCGTCGGCCGACGGGAATCCCATCTTCACGTTCCGTACGGACATATGGCATCCCAATATCCGGTATTCCGGCAGCTTCAAGGGGCATGTGTGCCTTACCATCAAGGAAATGGGTGTGCTCGCATCGCTCAAGGATCTGGTGTTACGTGTGGAACGCTACCTGAAGTATCAGCTATATCATGCCCAGAACACATATCCCTATCCCGAGGATCAGAATGTAGCCGAATGGGTCAGGGAGGAAGGCGAACCCAACGGATGGACCCGGTTCGGTCAGGATATGTCGGACAGTGAGCCTGACAAGACTCCCAAACCTCAGGAAGACAAACAGCAACCTTCAGAAAAAACAAAAATCATAGCGAGAAAGATATGATAAGACGACTGCTATCGGTGTTGATTCCGTTGTTGCTCGTTTGCAGCATGTCATGGGCAAACGCGGAATATAACATAACGCTTGAAAGAGATGACGCAAAGGGGCAGACCATAGAGCTCCCATACGGAAATATCTCGTTCAGGTATCTGGAATATGGTAATTATAATAAGGTGCTTGCCGTATTGGAAAACACCACTCCAACGGAGGCGATATTACTCTTCAAGAATGCCCGGAGTGAAAAGGAACTGAAAAGCCAGAAACCCAAGGTGGAATTCGAGAAGACCTATCCCGGAAGCAAAGGAAAAAGGTCTGTCTATGGCTGCAAGGACCTTAAGGATCAGTTCGTGCCGGTGATTCCACAGGAAAAACTTGAATTTCCGGGTATAAACGTATCCACCACTACGACCAACAGGATCGAACTGCCCATCTATCTGGCAAAATATAATCCGAAGAAGTTGGTTAAGAAGGGTCCTTATGATATCAACTACAAGATATTGAGCGAGGATATCGTGGTGTTCAATATCGATATAAAGGGATGGAGTGAGAAGGACTCTGACTATGTGACAACAAAGGCCGCAGTAGAGGATCTCATAAAATCGATAAATTCAGCAACGTTCTGCAAGAATAAAAAGCATAAACCGTCTCTGGCAAAACAGATAAGGCCGTATCAGAACCGGAAAGACAGTTTGCTGAATGCCATCCGAAACACAATTCAGTCGCATCGCGAATGGATGTCGACCGACAAGCCACACATCAAGTACACTGAATTGTATACACAGCTTCAAAACGTGAATCTTAATTCCAGGGCCGGCGATTGCGGAGAGCACAAAGGTCGCACTCCCAAGGGCCATTCGTGCAGCTATTGCTCATTGAGTGCTCAGCAGGTGTACCATCAGCTCGATGACATATACCAGCAGCTGCGTGCCGGCAGAATGTCTAAGGATGCCGCCGTGAGCCGGAGCAATGCATTGAATGCCTGTTACCAGAAAAGTACCAGAAGGAAAAAAGATTCCGGCTATACGGCCAAGATCTCAAAATTCTACAGCAGGATAATCAACTACTGAAATGAGGCAAAGTCTACTTCTCCTTACGTCGTTGCTCCTTCAGTCGACTGTATCGGCACGTCTTGTAAAAGATACGGTATACACCCGTCATAACGATCGGATCATAGTGACATACGATGTTTCGGCAAGTGGCGATAATGTGTCGGTACGCTTTGACAACAGACCCCGAATAGTGCCTGGAGATAATCTTCGTAAGGCATGCAAGGGTGACCTGGGGTTACTGAAGGTCGTGCTGTTTGACCGCGTAGGCGATTTTGGGAATGTAAAATGGAAGGGCATTTCGCCCACTGCATTTATGGTGCCGTCCGGTGTGTCATACGAGAGATCGCACGACGGCTTCTACATCCTCGGCGAGACCACAACTCCGATTTCATTCACCAAAAAGAGTCCGGAAAAAGTCAACGTGTCCATGCCGCTGTATGTCGCCGTATATGAAAAGAAACAGACATATCGTATTGTCGGTACAGGCTCCCGGCCGATGAAGGTTGTGTTGGGCAAGTCTCAGGCAGGCTCAGCCCGGACCGTCAGGGCGGGAACGGAGACAGAACGGATAGCCATTCAGAGCAGCGAGGAACTCGAAGCTGACAACGAGGACCTGACCAGGGCTTTGAGCAGCATCCAGATGATAGGTCAGTTGCTTCAATCCGAGACCGGAGTGCCATTTTCGCAGACACTTCAGATGGAAATATTCAATCTGCGTTCATTGAAAGACAAAGTGAAGGATCCTGCCGTCATAGAAAAGATCAACGAGGTTCTTCTGCAGTGTAATGACAAGGAACGTGAACTGAAGGAATCAGACAAGGAGGCGGCACTGGCCTCGCAGGCCGAGGAGAAGGCCCTGATGGCCGAACAGAAGGCCGAGGAGCAGAAGCAACTGAAAGAAGCTGAAGAGAAGGCTCGAGTACAGGAAGAGAAGCAACAGAAACGTACTATATGGATGATAATCGGAGGCGTGATACTGGCGGTGACGGGTTTCGTCGGCAACGCCGTATTTAAGCATTTCCGTGACGTCAGGAATCAGAAGAGTATAATGCAGATGCAGGAATCTATTGCCAGACAGGCTGAGCATGAGGCCGGCCGTAGGGCAAGAGAGTTAGTCAGAAACAAGGCTCATCAGGCTGTGAACAAGGGAAGATCAAGGATGAGACAGACGCTTAAGGAAACGGGAAACCCAAAAAAGAATTCGAATATAAAGTCTATATGAAAGATACATTATTGCATAGGCTTGCGGCACTTATCTGCATGATCTGCGTGTCGACCATAATGGCACTCGCCGAATCTGTGACAAAAGATAAGGTTACAATCCAATATGAGCCAATGGCTGATGGCACTATCAAAGTCGTGAATGTGTGGAACAGGTCCGACTGTCGAATAGATCTGAAGATCGACGGCCGAATAGTTACCGTCAATGTGAATTCCAGTGCCAAACCGAATCAGATTGCAGCCAACTATGTGCGGTATGATTATGCAACCAAGGCAGGTCAGTTATTGTGGAAGCGTACCCGTCAGGAAGCGCCTGCGGCAGTCGATGAAACACCGGCGAAGGAACCAGATCCCATTCAGAAAACCGAATCGCCCGTCAGGACAAATCATGAGTTGTCATCTACCGGGCCTTCAGAACGTATGAAGCAAAAACCGGGCAACCGGTCGTCGGTGGGGTATCTGGAACTGTTGAATCAGGACGAATTCTTCGGTATAGACGCTGTCACTGCATATACGCAGCAAGTAGAGGCATTGTGCTCGGATATTGAATCGTCGAAAAACAAGTCTCAGTTTATCCTGGATAATGACGTGGAATTATTGCTTGACAACTCGGAAAAGGAGATTGCCGAGAACAGGCAGAATGTGACTGCGATAGCCGAGGATATAGTCGCCAATTCGAATGTGGACGCCGCCAGCCGGGAATCGACCACGATCCTTATAGTCGAAACCTTAAACAACAGGCTGAAAGCAAGGGAAGATGCTTACAATAAACTGAAAGACACAGTTGCCGAAGCAAATAATGACAACGGCATACTGCCCCATGATCTGACTGATAATATATTGAATTATGGCATAATAGCAATAATAGTCTTGCTTCTGATAGTCCTCACCATAGTGGCCGTCAGGAGGAAAAAATCGAAAGGAAACACATCGGAAGCGGTGTCGAGGACAGTGGCACCGCACGATGCCCCATCCGACAGTCCCGCCATTGTGGTGAGACGTCGGACGACTTCGATTTTAAAGAAGCAGTGTATTGACGATGTGATCGACAATCCGGCGTATATGATGATCGATACATCTGATTTCTCAAATGACTCGGCCGTAAGGAATATATATATCAAGAATACGTGCATAAAGGACGTGTACAACCTTTATGAGGAAGACCTGCGTGATTCGGAGAATCCCAAGGAAGACGGATGTATGGTTCTGGGCAGATGGGTTCATGACGAAGCTGACCATACATACGACATATCGCTGGAAGAGGTGGTATTTCCGGGAGACGATGCCATTTTCAAGGAGTATGAGCTTAACTTCGGAGGCAAGATCAAATTGCGTATAGCCGAGAAATTGCGCAAGTTGAGACGGGAAACCAATCTGCAGTACGATCTTGTATGCTGGATTCACTCGCATCCCGGACTCGGGGTGTTCTTCAGTAACTCTGACGACAGCGTGCAGATGCAGCTGAAGCATACACAGCATCCCAATTTCCTCATTGCTTTTGTAGTGGATATCCTTACGTCCGACCAGGAATTGGGAATATTCACATTCCGCAAGGACGGAAGCATGAACTCCAAGTCGGACATCATGAAGATGTATTCGCTTGAGGAAATGTACAAATGGGCCCTGCAGAGTGAACGCAGCTCGTTCACGCCCGATAATTATTTCAATATACTTGCTGACGCAAAACTCAAGCTGCCCGCGTGTCAGGGCGTGGAACTGAACAACAGCTCGATCATCGATGTGACCCGGATTGTAGCTGAACCTGAGACGGGCATCGTGGGCTGGGCCGTCGGAACTACAGTCGCTACGAAAAGCGGGCAGGAATTCGTGGTGTCGGGCATAGTGCGCGATGCCGAGAAGCCTGGAGCCGGGGTGATAGGATGTCTGATCAGCATGGCTCATGTCAGTCTGCCCACAATACAGAGACTGATTTCACGCGACAGCGCGAACCTGTCGTTCGTGACAGTATACTCTTCCAAGTTGATGTCTCTGACCACTATCCCTGTATCCAACGGTGAATTATTATCGGACGAACAGTTCTACGGAGACGTAAATATTGACGACTTAAAGATATGGACAAGAAGAAAACGTTGAATATCCCACTTATTCTGCTGGGCATCTTCATGATGTTCGGTCAGGTGGTTTCAGCCCAGACTCCGGCGCGGCTGCAATTCTGCGACCGTGCCTATGAATATGGCATCGGAAACGACACGATCAAGTTGTTTTTTAACATCTATGGAGAAAACGGTAAGACGCTTCCCAATGTCTCGCCCCGCGATTTTTCGCAATTTCTCAATTTATACGAGGACGGACAGCGTATTCCGGAATTCAGTGTGCGACGTCTCAACTCCGGTATACGTCTGCCAAAGGAATATACCTTCTCCATTCTGTTGGACCAAAGCATCCCGTCGGAGGGAAAGCTCCAGATACTGAAGGCTGTCAGACAGTTCGTGGACATAGCTCCCGATTCATGTATCTATGTATCGTTCTACGGTGACGGCGTGTCCAATACCACGATAGCGACATCGCGCAATATGCCGGACATAGAAAAGGCGTTTATGACCAACACGACGGGCAAAGCGTTCTATAGCGGTGTATATTCAAAGCTGGCCGAGTTTACTCAAGGCGCCATGGATCTGTCGGCGGTAAGGTCAACGGATTACAGGCAGAACCCGGCTATATCCACCCGTGCCGGAATCAATCCGGACAAGAATATACTGATGGTTTTCGCCGAGGGAAGCCGTCGTCCTGACGATGAGGCGCTTGACATCCTATCGGTTGAAGAACTGCAGGGCACATATTCCAACAATCTGCCCCGTGTATATGCTTTCTACTATACGGCCGACGGCCAGGATGCGTTTATCGAGAATACGCTGACCCTCCTGTCAAGTCCGAAGGATGCCGACAACCAGCCTATAGCCCGACTGAGGGGCAAGGTAAAGTCATCGACCAACATGAATGATGTGCTGACGTCGTTTGCCGAGACTATCGAGGAGTCTGCCTATGGTTATGAATTAGCCTATAGGGTAGGCAAGGACAAGGTATATTCCGGAAACGTCACGTTCAAGGCTGAATGGGGCAAGACTGTAATAGGCGAGGGTACGTTTACCATCGGTTCCGCCGAAAGACCATGGCCAGAACGCGAGCAGAGCACGACAAATATATTTGTCGAACTTCTGGTGGCTGTCCTCGTGACGATTCTTACATTCGGATTCTTCTTCCTGATAATGAAGATACAGGTGCCTTACATCAGGTTCCTGATGTTTAAGTCGAAGTATTACAAGAAGTATCAGCCGGAAGAGAATGTCCAGCGGCGCATATGCCATTACTGCAAGCAGGATTTGCGTCCCGGACAGATCATCGTGACCAAATGCAATCACTGGATGCACAAACACTGCTGGGAGGAAAACGGCTACAAATGCGCCGAGTATGGCCAGAACTGCAAGACTGGTATCCAGGACCATATCGAGTGGAAGGAACTGTTCAAGATGAGTTCCCTGAAGGAATGCTCGCAGACCATAGCAGGCATTCTGGCCGGACTGGTGAGCTGGATCATATATGAAATATGTGGCCGAGGCGGCTTCATGGGCTTGTCCAGGTTTATTGTAGGCCTGGTCTTCAACGACACGGATACACAGGCATCCCTGATTCAGGACTGTGTGATGCGTACGTCATCGTTCCTGATGATCGGCCTGCTGTTGGGTTTCTTCATCTCGCTTGTGTTCCGATACAAGGATGATATCCGCAACAAGAACTGGAAGGTCTGGCTCAAGATAATCGGTCTGTCGGTATTGACCGGGGCAATCGGTATGCTTGCGTTTGCCATAGGCGCCGATCTGTTCTGCCTCATACTTTCGTGGACGGGCAAGACGTACATCCCCTGGTATTGTTCGCTGCCTGCCTATATCCTGTTCTCCATCAGCGTGTCGCTGGCACTGACCATCAAGTCGTCGATACCGGTGAAGAGTGCACTGATCGGTGGTACTGTATCCGCATTCATAGGATTCCTTGTGCTGTATTTCACTAAATTCACCAGCAGCCGTTATGAGTGGATCAATATGTTGCTTGACTTCATAATCTATGGAGGTGGTCTCGGAGCATCGTTGATCACAGTCCGTATGCTGGCGGAGAAATACTTCCTTGTCATTCAGAATGGCGTCAAGGCCGGCCAGCGTATCCCCATTCACAAGTGGATGAATGCAACCGGTGGAGGCAACAAGGTGTCGATCGGCATCACGGGAGAGTGCGAGATTCAGATGAACTGGGAAAAAAGCAACAAGGTGGCCAAGGAGCATGCCCAGCTGTTCATAGACCATGAAAAGAATCTGCCGGTCATCAAGCCGATGGCGACCGGTGTGCTGTACAATAACCGGGCAGAACTTCCGGTGAACCGGACTGCAGTTCTTTCCAACGGAGACACATTCAGGATCGGAGACACCATTTTCAGATACGAAGAAGCATAATAAACTCAACCTTAATTTAAGAAGCGACAAATGAAAAAGATTTTGATTGCATGCGCTTTAATAGCGGGGGTGGCATCCGTCAAGGCGCAAACGGTCATCGACAATTTTACGGTCGGGCCGTATGTAGTGGATTATAACGGCCAAGGCGATGTCAAATACCGTCTTCGCGACAACATCGACCTCTATGAGTTCTTTGAACTCCAGAAAGACACCACAATCGTGGCGGCAGTGGTGGAAAAACCCGTAAAGCACGCAATCCAGGTATCGGGATATGTCGGTGCCAACCGTTATGCCTCCAAGGAATTCGGCATCAGTGGCGTGTGGAAGCAGCGCATCGCCAACAATCTATATTTCAATGGCGGTATATCTCTCGCCATAGGATATACCAATTCCACACAACATGGAAAGAGAAACATGTTTGAGTTCGGGTTCCCTCTTCAGATTGAATTAGGCAAGCTGAATCATCAGAAAGCCTCGCTATTTGGTTCCATCGGCTTTGCTCCGACGGTATATACGACTATGTCGGCAAAGTCGTGGGACGGCACTCAGTTTGTGGATGTAGACAAGGATTTGAAGAAGAAGGGATTTCTGATAGCCCCGGCCATAGAATTCGGTGGTAACATACCGGTGGGCAATGTAATCATGCGAATAGGGGTATATGGTAAATATAAGATCAATTGCACCCCATACGGCTATGATGTCTACAGGTATTCGGCCGGACGAGGTTTCCTGGGAGCGCAGATAGGCGTGGTATTCTGAAAATAGACGCAATGATTGACAGTAGGACATACGAATGGGGCGAAGGGGTGTTCACCCTGCTGTCCTGGTTTAAGAAGGAGAAAGTGGGTGATGCCCGGGTTCTCGTGGCCGGAGCCGGGGCATTAGGCAATGAAGTGATCAAGGATCTGGCACTCTTCGGTGTAGGCCATATCTTTGTAGTGGATTTTGACCGGATAGAGATAAGCAACCTTACCCGATCGGTCCTGTTTCGCGAGGAGGATGCCTTTGAACACAGGTATAAGGCTGAGGTCGCTGCAAGACGTGCGATGGAGATAAATCCTCAGATCAAAGTGACACCCATAGTCGGCAACTTGTTTTCCGAAGTGGGGCTTGCACTATATCAGTCGGTAGACGTGATTATAGGATGCCTGGACAGCCGGCTGGCGCGGTATCAGTTGAACCGTATGGCCATGAGGGCAGGCAAGACCTGGATTGACGGCAGCATAGAGAATCTGACTGGAGTTGTCAAAGTATACACTCCGGGAGTAAGCTGCTATGAGTGCGGGCTTTCGCGTGAGGAGTTCAACATCATAATGCTGCGTACCGGCTGCGCGGATGTGGTTCGTTCGCAGACATCGCAGGGCAGAGTGGCCACCACGCCTATAAGTGCCTCGATAGTGGGTGCCGTCCAGGCACAGGAAGCCATGAAGGTGATTCATCTTGACGCATACGACTCAGAGAAGCTTCCCTTCACTACTCTGCAGGGCAAGATGTGGAGATACGAGGGCCTTACCAACGACACGCATACCTATAGGTTCGCGTCATGGAAGAAAAACTGTCCGGCACATGAACAGTGGACTCCTGTCATGACTGGCGCCGACATGAGCGCCGACATGACCGTGAAGGAAGCCCTGGATGAGTTGAAACGTATCTGTGGGGTCAAGGCAGTGGAAATAAACATGATGAACAATAAGTTCATCGAGGCTATCGTGTGCGATTCTCCTGAAAGGGAATTCAAGGTTATGATACCCGAATCGAAGCTTGACGAAACCATCCAGTCGGATGCCGAAATGCGTAAATTGAGCTACAGGACATTGTTCCACAAGAAATTCCATGAGAATATCGATTCGTATTTCCCGTTCCAGGACTTGACTCTGCGGCAGATTGGAATTCCGTATTTCGATGTGCTTAAGGTCTCGACGGATAAAGGCGGGTTCTGTGTGGAACTGAGTGCCGACAGGACCATGTTTGAGTAAGAAGATGCAACTGAACTTTCCGTCTGACATCCGGGCCGAGATCGTGGCCAATTACCTGAGTGGAGAAAGAGAAGAAATCTCGTTCCTCGGCAATCACAAACGTAATGCCTACGAAGACATATTGAGTGTGACCCGGGAAGAGGGTACGGTCAGGATTGGATTATCGAGATCCGGATTATACGACATACTTCCGGAGGCTCTGTTCCATCCAATCGACAGGTTCGATAATATCCCGGCAAACGTATACAAGGAACGGTTTGCCGAGGAGGTGGAACTGCAACACATCGAAGAATCGAATGCCCGGTCATTTTTCGCGATATACGACAGATTTATCTTCAATTTAAATGCCGCTCTGTCGCGTATCAAGGATGCATATTCCGATAACGGAGTGCTCGCCGACATTATATGCGACACGATGCCCGAAAGGTACAGAATGAACCGTTTTGTGAACCGTTGTATCGAATTCACGCCTCGGTGTCGGGATATACGCGGAAATTCCGATTTGGTGACCCTGATGCTGCGGAAGGTGATGTGGGACGAAGGTCTGAGACTGACGCGAGTAATTGATAAGCCTACGTTCATGGACCGGAATCCCAGGTATGACTGTAGCCTTTCCGCTGTAAGCGACATTGAGGATCTGTATCTTGGAAATCAATTTGAGGAGCAGGTGTTGCGCTACGAGATTCATTACTGGAACGAGGATTATTGCGACGGGTCATTTCTGAAATTCGTAGAGGAGATCAAGGTATTCGAAGACTTTGTCAATGATTATTTCATGGGCATTGAAACGTCTGTAGACTTCAATCTGTCGGCCGAATCCCTGCCGGTGCGTCTGTCGGACGAGTTGTGCTATAATTATTTAGGGTATAATACAAACATATGACGATATGCCGTTAAAAGTTACGTGGAAAAAAGGAATGCGTCTCAGTACGGAAGTGTTTGACGCTTCGGACTCATATAATGACGAGAACATAAGGCTATGCAATCTTATCGCCACCGGTAGTCGATTCGGGTTGATACGAGGTGACAAGCCGTTCGAGTTGTCGATAAATGTTGGCAATAACATTGTGGAAGTTGTTTCACTGTCTTGTCATGGAGTAACTAACCGGGGCCGGATAGTGGATGTGGATTTTGACTCCGGTTATACCGGCACGTTCGATACAAGGCTTTCCATACCGGCTTCGGCCGATGGCGAGGCATATCTGCTGACTGTAAGATACCACGATGGCGCATGGCGTGAGGTGAACGAGACGTACTCGGAGCCGGCATATACGTTTGAGCTTGTGCCCGAGAACAGTCCCATAGGTCCGGATTCACTTCCCATAGGCCTTCTGGTGAATCAGTATGGATGGAGGCTCGATGAAACGGAATTTGTTCCGCCGTGCCTTTACACTAACGCCCATCCTAAATATATAGATCAGGTGAATCGGGCCATGCTTGTGTTCAAATACATATCCGATAGATGTCTGGGTGCGGTTAACTGTGTGGCACGTAGGCTTCTGGCTCTAGTGTGGCAATCGGCGACCGACAATTATAATTATATCGACAAGAAGCAGGAAGGACTCAGCCCGGCCGATCTGTTCGCGTCGGTGCAGAGGGTGGTTATTGCATTTATGATCGGCTGTTCGGTCGATGAATACATCACTCTGGACAATCCGGATCCGTTCGCGGCATATTGTCAGAAACCATACGATGCAAGACATCTGTACAGGGACATTCAGCAGGGCCTGGAGTTGTGTTCCGAGATCTCGCTGAAGATGGAGTCGGTATGTGCTATGACCGAAATGCGTGAACCTACTCCGCCACCGGTGGAAAAGCCGAAACCGAAACCCCAGTCCGCTCCCGAACCCAAGCCTACGGGTCGAAACCGTTGGGACGGAATAGAAATATAGAATGAACCCATATACATCCATCCCGATTTCCGTGAACATGTCCGGTTCGCCAATTCTGGAGAAGGAGAGTGGCGAACTGGAGCGGTGCATAGACAGCATTCTGGATCTGATTGTATTTACACCCAAAGGTTCGTTCAGTGCGGATCCGGAATTCGGATTCGAATACTGGAATCATGAGTTCTCCAATATAAATGTCCGGGAGTTCAACAACAGTTATATGGGAATGATGAGCGACGTGCAGTCGCTGAACGATGTTTCCAGAAAACAGTGCGAGCTCAGCCTTAAGGAGAGCATACTGGCTTATGAACCAAGACTTATGAATCCGGAGATAAAGATCGAGCTTGATATCAACGACAAGATCGGGAAGAGCAGGATGCCGTCCAAGTATCAGATCAAGATCGTGATCAACGGGCAGATAGACGATGGTTTCGGGATTGCAAGGCAGTATGAGAAGCGAATCTCCTTTATGGTCGAGCCGACCGCAAAGAAAATAAGTATATAGACAAATATGGATGCAGTAATCCAGTCGACTATAGACGAACTGATATCAGAATTCAAGAAAGTTGGAGCGGACCTGTCGGATCCGGTTTCCAAACTCATGGTCACGACCTTGGTGCATGAGGCGCGTAAAATCATGGACGATGTCTCGGCACTGCCAGACAGGATAGTGTCTCGCCTATGCGATTATTTCATCCCGCGCAACAAGCTGGATGCCACTCCGGCATTATGTCTGGTGCAACCGTCGGTCAAGGTCCGCAAGGGAGTGGAGGCTCATTCTATTGCCGACGGCACATTTTTCGGCTTCAAGCAGGACAATAAGACTGTGATGTCCTATTATCCTTTGTTCCGCAATTATATGCTTCCGATGTCGGCATCGCATATGCTGACCGACAAGGTGCTCTTGTCTAAGGGAACGCGCACGGATCTGAACCTGAACTGCAGGGGCAAAGTCTGGATCGGTATGGAAATGCCTGCCGAGATAGAATCGTTGGAGAATGTGTCTTTCTTTATCCGTCATTCATCGGGAGTAATGCCTGCCAGGATATTTGTGGCGAACGATATGACTGAACTGTCGTTTACCGATGCATGTAATCTGACGGAAATCCCGATGATGAGTCCGTTTGATTCGCAGCAGGTGAATGCATCGTCAATCGGGATATTCCAGAACTGGCAGACTCAATTGGCCGAGACGGGGGATGGAAGGCTGATATATGTCAATGACTCGCTTAAGGACAGGGATGTGTTTAAATATCATGCTTATCCCAAGGTGTTCCGGCAGTATCTGGAGAGCAGTGACCTGGACAAGTTCGAGAACAGTACACTCTGGCTCCTGTTGGATTTCGGTGACGAATATAATGTGCCGTTGGATCTGGAAGTGATGCCTAATGTTGTTCCGGCCGTAAATGTCAGTCTGGGGTCAGTGACATTGACGCAGTCGTCGCCGATAGCTAAGTTGACCAAGGGGGACGGACTGTCGTACCTGAATATAGTGGAAACATCGCTGTCGTCGCAGAAACAGGGCTTCAACGCCATGAACGAGGATGTGACGGTGCGTGATTTCGATGCCAATTGCTATGACAGCGAACTGCTGTATCGTGATGTACGGAATCTATACAACCGGTTTATCGAGGACTACCATGCCTTCGTGGACTATCATTCGTTGAAGGACGGCGAGCTTATACGTACCTTAAGGGATCTGGTCAATAAGATAGGGAAGAGCGTGGCGTCGAACACTGACGGCAAGAATCAGTTTGACGGGGGCACCTATGTGATGCGCAGTGTGGGCCTGATAGGGAAACCGACTACTGTCAAGGTGACGTATCTCAACACCAACGGCAGGCTTGGAAATGCTCCCAAGTCAGGAATGATGATGGAGAACCGGAAGGACGCTGCTCTGGAAAAGGATGTTCGAGTAGTGTCGGATGCGACTGGCGGCGAGGACAAGGCGAATGCCGACCAGCGCTATGAAATGTTACGTTACTACACGTTGACCTCCGACCGGCTCTATACTAAAATGGATATAGATGCTTTACTGCGTCTGCAGTTGCTCAAGGAGTTCGGCAAGGAGGAGGTGAAACGCATCAGCTATGAAATATCGATTCAAGGCGCTGCCGGACCCGCTAAACTGGAACGGGGCCTATATATAGACATAAAGTTCAAGGATGAAAAGAATTACCGCAAGGCAACGGGCATGGCATTTGACCGCAAGCTACATCATATGATAGTGGATCGGTCCTGCATCTCGATGCCGGTGGTAGTGACTCTCTTAGCATTGGAACAATGAAGATCCCACCCATAGACTTAAGCAAACTTGTCCAATTACTTAAATCCGAAGGACGTGCCGAAATGACCGTCGCGGCGGCTCCGAAATTCGGGACCTTGACAAGGAGCGCGAAGGTTAACAATCTGCCTCTTTTCAAGGAGTGGGACAACATCATATCGATTCTTGACAAGGAAGTCATTCCACTCTTAAAAAAAGGGTGTGAGGCGAAGAGTCTGCTTGGACCTGGCCAAAGGCTTGCAAAGAGCGCCGGAGCTCTGTCTTTGATGGCGTCGCAGATACTGAGTTTTGTGCCAGGGCCTGTGGGAATCGTATGCTCTGTAGTGAATGCAATTGTATGCTTCAGCACCGGGAATATCGTGGGCGGTCTGTTCGAATTGCTGGGATGTATCCCTGGCGGTAAAGTTGCCGGCAAAGCTGCAGGCAAAGGCGCTTCCAAACTCTTCCCTAAGATAGAGAAGATCATGATCGAGATGGTTCAGTCTAACAAAGAGCTCAGAATCATAGTCGAGACCGCCACCAAACCACAAAAGGCGGTGGTGGAGTTCTTTGCCAAGCATTCGCCTAAAATAAAGTTTGATATAAAGCCTAATCCAAAACCTCAAGTCGGACACGGTTACGGAGTCAGGACACCGGTGTCTGCTCCGAAAACGGGGAATATGCCTCCGTTGGAGGAGGCTATGAAAATAAATATGGGCCGCCAGGCTCAGACTCATATCCCTCCCGGGGGCAATTATTATTATCCCGAATCCATTAACAGCATGATATATAGGTTAGGCACTAATACCGGTAAGTTTAAGATATGAAACGATTCTCGATTATCCTTCTTCTTATCATATTGTTGACGGACTCGCTTTCTGCCTATAGCCCGGCTGCGGTGCAGGCATATATATCGAAATATAAGGCCACGGCGTTGCAGAATGAAAAGGAATTCGGCATCCCGGCAACCATAATCCTGGCTCAGGGTATTCTGGAATCGGGCGCCGGGACAAGTGGCCTGACCCTGTCGTCAAACAATCATTTCGGAATCAAGGCCGGTTCCAGATGGACAGGCCGCGTACACTTGGCCTGGGACGACGAGACGAAGAAAAGCCGGTTCAGATGCTATGATTCTCCGGCCGAATCTTATCGCGACCATGCGCGCCTGCTCACCACAAATGCTTGTTACAAACCACTGTTCAAGATCAATATATACGATTACCGGGGCTGGGCCCACGGGCTGAAAAAAGCCGGCTACGCCACCGCCCCGCATTATGCACAGGCCCTGATAGGTATCATAGACCAGTATAGGCTATATGAAATCAATGGCGGAGCCAAGCTGCGGCCCGGCAAGACTGTGACCATCACACGATATATTACGGTGGAAAAGCCAGTGTTTGAACAGGACTGTGTGCTTGAGGAGGAAGAGGAATCTGATGAGCAGATCATGATAGCCGAAGCGGCGAGGCGTTATGCTGTCCAGATCAATGACGTGCACTGTACCGTGCTGCAGCCTGGCGAAACGCTTGCTTCAATCTCACGAAAATATGACATCTCGCCAGTAAATCTGCTGAAATACAACGAGCTGGGATCGGAATTCCAGGTCAAGGAAGGCGACATAATCTTCCTGGATAAGAAAAAGAAGAAATACGAGGGTCCCCAGGACATATACATAGCAAAACAGGGAGACACGCTGTACGATGTTTCCCAGGAGTTTGGCGTTCAGCTGCATCAACTTGCAAAGCTCAATAACATGAACGATTACGTCAGGCTCAAGGAGGGGACACGCGTCATATTGAAATAGAATGCTTGACATCAACCAAATATTTGAACAAGGAACACCGTTCGACGGCCATTATAAGCTGCTGAGCCTGTTAAGCACGGCCGGCGGGTCGGCGGATGTGTGGCTGGCAATTGATCTGAACACCCTGGACGAGTCGAACGATGAATCCAAGGCCACCAAGGTCGTGATTAAAATATATCGACCTAAGAATATTATCGACATAGAGGGTGAATACCAGTTCCGTAACGAATTTAAAAAAGTGTTCGGCTGCCATCACGAAAACATAATACAGCCCACGTACTTTTCCATATTCGAGGAGATGCCATATCTGGTATTGCCATACTGTCCCTCGGGATCGTCGGAACTTCTGATAGGTCAGCTTAAAACTCCCGATGATATCTGGAAATATATATTTGAGGTGTCGTCCGGACTGGCTTACCTGCACGAGCACACTCCGCGGATAATCCATCAGGACATCAAGCCTGCCAATGTGCTGATAGACGACAACGGCAACTATGCCATCACTGATTTCGGCATCAGTGCCGAAATGGGCGGTGCGGACATAGAGTCGGAGGATGAGACTGGCGGGACATTCGCATATATGGCTCCGGAACGGTTTGCCGAAGGGACGACGCCTATGCCCGAAAGCGATATCTGGGCATTGGGGGCCACTCTTTACGAGATTGTCACCGGAGACGCTCCCTACGGCAACGAGGGCGGACGCTTGCAGAAACATGGAGAACAGATTCCGCCGATCAGGCAGGATATACCCGTAGCCGTAAAGGAACTGATTTATTCATGTCTGTCGTATGATGCGAAGGCCCGTCCCACGGCACGCCAGATTGTGGACACAGTGTTGAAGAAGAGGTATTCCCGAAGCAAAAAGACTATCGCGACTATCGTTGCCGTTGTCCTGGTGCTGGCTGTGGGCATCACATTCTATGTGACAAGCCTTAATTCCGCCGATCCGGAAGCGCACCTTGATTCCCTGTACATGAGCGCCGATTCCATAGTCTCGGCTCAGCTGTCGGTAATAGACGGCAACAAGGGCATGCCCACTCCCGACAACATACCCGAATTGAAAAAGGCCATCGTTCTGTTCAGTAATGTTTTGAAGGATTCTCCTGACTCGTATTCAAGGAAGGAATTGGTGAATGGGAAGATTGCCACGATCAACGCCCTGATCGGGAAAATTGAGGAATATGACTATACCGACCGGCTTGTGCGAAACGCGCAGGCCACAGAGATGGTGGACAGTGTGATGAAATATTCATTAGTCCTTGAGAATCAAAGAATCAATATAAATCAGTTAATACAACAATTGAGATGACACACCGGATTTTGATTTCCGCTTTCTTATTATGTGTGATCGGTACATGCGGTTATGGAGCTCCAAAACGGAATTACAATACCACGGCATGCACCGAACTGGTGAAGAGAGCCAACGCCTCGTTCAACAAGGGCAAGTATGGCGATGCCAAGGTGCTTTATGAGCAGGCGCTTGCGACGGGCGACGGCTATTATGCCGAATTCTGCCGTACCAAACTGCGGGCCACGAACGCCATGCTCGCAGGCAGTCAGAAACGTGCCAAGTTGGCCACAGTGTTCGAGATATCCCAGGACACTGTTAAGATAAGCTACGTGGGCGGCGAGTATCCCATCCATGTGGATGGATTGAACTGGACGGCATCCACGCCTAAAAGCGAGGACTGGTGTCGCATCGACGTGGATAAAAGGAAGGGAATCGTAAAGATATATTCATCGCCCAATCAATCCACCGACAGTCGCAGCACATACGTCACGATCAAGAATGGCAATGGACGGAAGAAGACAGTGGAGGTGATAAACGAGGGCTCGCCGGAGATACTCCGCAGCTCGGCCCAGAACCTGGTTTTCACTCCTGATGGCGAGACCAGTGTGGTGGACATCGATGCCAACACCGACTGGAATGTGGCAGATGTGCCCGACTGGCTGCGTGCCATCAAGGGTGCCGGAGACATCCAGTTCACGGCCGCACCGAACGAGGAGAACAAGGATCGAATCGCGCAGGTCAAGGTAGAGACTTCTTCCAAGCATGAGATAACCATCAACATCATCCAGGGTGCCACGCTCGATTCGCTGGCTTTCTCCAAGAATGACCTGCATTTCGGTCCCGATGGCGGCGATGAGTACATCAAGGTACTCACCAACGCCGATGACTGGAGATTCGGCGATTTCCCCCACTGGTGTCAGCTTGAAAGGATAGATGACAATACCATCAAGGTGCACTGCACGCGCAACGAGCCCGTGGATATGCCGCGCGAGGCGAGCGTGAATGTGACTACGGGCACCCAGCATCTGGGAATCAATGTGTTCCAGGAACCCAAACCTATAGTGCACATCATACCCACCGACGGTATAGGCGGTCGACGCATATCCTTCGGTTTCCGTGCCGGATACATCTATCCCATGATTGCCACCGGAGCACCCTCCCATCGCATACTGAGTCCGGTGAACTATCGGCAGGGTCCCGATGCGAAATCCGCGGAATATACTTCGTCAGGCGGTTTCAACATAGGGGCTTTCACCGATATCCGACTTTACAAGAATCTGTACCTCAACGCCGGAGTCGATTTCAATTACTATAAATACAAGAACAAGTTCGACGGCGACATGCAGCTCCTGCTGCTGGAAAGTACCACTTATCTCAAGGGCGAGGGAATAGGTGCGTTTAAGGAAGACTATACCATGATGACCCTTGATATTCCCGTTCTTGTGTCTTACCGAGTACCCATCTCCAAAAAGAGCCACATACGCATAGACGCCGGTCCGGTGCTTGATCTGGGACTGTCGTCGAAACTCAGCCTGTCGGGACGCACCAACAGCGAGCAGCTGCGCAAATATCAGATCATCAACGGTGAGCTTTCAGATAAGAGAATTGATAATTACTTCTACAAGAGTCATATAAACTATAACGGGACGTTCGATCTGTATTCCGACAAGGCCACGTGCGGAATTCGTACGTCGTACGGTGTGGACCAAGAGGAACATGAGGAAACCACCCATATGCAGGCGGCTCCTTACAACCGGGTAAATCTGGGATTACGTCTCGGAGTGGGATATGAATATATGGGCATTTCGCTTGCGGTACACTACCAGTGGATGGCTACAAATATGGCCAACAGTAACTTCTGGAAGGGAAACAGATGGACCATATTCAACACACCCGACGAATACCGTATGACGGGCTATTCACAGAGGAACAATCTGCTCATGGTCACACTGGGATATACATTCAGATATTGAAATGAAAATAAAACAAAATACACGCAATGAAACAATTCTTTAAATGGTTGTTGCTGGCTTCTTGCCCTGTGATTCTTACGAATTGCGGCGGCACGGACCATGACGACAAGGATGACGAGCCTGAGATCTCGACTGAACAGGTGGCGGAAACAATAGTTGGCAACTGGCTGCTGTCCACGTCGGACAGCGTGAACTGGGTGGCATACGAATTCACGTCTTCGGCGCATGTCAACGCCCGGAACTATCAGGACGGCAAATATTACTCGGGGTCCGGATACTATTGGATCAAGGACAATACCGTCACCGGCAATTATAATACGGATAATGGCAGGACTTTCTATCTGGACTGGATAGTCAATAGCGTAAAGCCATTTGAGATCGGCCTCGATATATATGATGACACGGATTTCGTAGGCAAAGCCGCACTGTATCGCATCATCGGCGAACTGACCGTGGAAGAAGGCAAGGAAACGATGCCCGACTATCGCTCGCTGTGCGGCACTGCCGATGTGTCTGACTTTAAGGCCATCGACGAGTCTATAGTCAAGGTAGATGCACAGACCGGCCAAATGACCGGACTGGCTGAGGGTTCCACATTCGTCACGTTCTCCGTTCCTGACGGTACTGTAGTGGCCGAAGTGTCTGTGACGGAGGGAATCAAGACATTCGCTGAAATGGTGGTCGGGACATGGATCTATGATTCGCCCAAAACAAAGACCTGGGAAAGCTATACGTACAATGCCGATGGTTTCTACTCTATTCAGTGGCAGACGTTCGATGCATATCATCTGAATGAATCAGCACAAGGCAACTACACGATAGACGGTGAATCCGTTGTGGCTGATGTGAAGTCCTCGAGCGGTATGCTTTACATGAAATTCGTGAACGTCAGCATCTCGAAGTTTGACTGGACATACAAGGCCTACGACTACAAGTCCAATCATCTGAACGGACAGTTCACGGCCCAGCGGCTCTTGGAGTCATACACCATGAAACCGAACGATACGGTAACGCCTGAATACCGGAAACTGGTAGGCAACGCAATAATATCAGGCTATTCGTCGCACGCTGTCGCCATTGCAACGGTCAACGACTCCGGCGAGATCACGGCAGTAAAGAAAGGACGCACATACATCGACGTAAAGACCGATCAGGGATCGGGAGTAGTCGAAATCAACGTAGAGCAATAAACAATAACCATCCTTGTGAAGGTTTCCTCGCCTTCACAGGGATTCCTTAAATTCATGAAAGATATAAACAGCATAGCTGAAGGTGGTGAACTTTTCGACGGACGTTACAAGCTGCTGCGCAATCTGAGTTCCGCGGGCGGAACGGCTGACGTATGGCTGGCTCTGGATACCAACACCATTGACGAGGTATACGATTCCGAGCAGGATAGGCTGACCGAAGTCGAGGATACAGGCATTACCGTGGCCATCAAGATCTATAGGCCTAAGAATGCCTTGGATTTCGGCGAACAGCAGTTTCGCAAGGAATTCAAGATAGTGTTCAACTGTCATCACTCGAATCTGGTCCAGCCTATAAACTTCTCCATCTACGAGGGGATACCGTACCTTGTGCTGCCATATTGCCAGAACGGGTCGTCGGAAACCCTGCAGGGTAAATTTACCGATAAGGATGAGTTGTGGCGCTATGTTGCCGATGTCTCCGCAGGCCTGGCATATCTGCATGCTTTCAACCCCACCATCGTGCACCATGACATCAAGCCGGCCAACATCCTGATTGATGACAGCAATAACTTCGCTATCACCGACTTCGGCATCAGCTCGCACCGTGGCAACAATTCCGAGGGATACGACGATGAGTCGCGAAGCGGCACAATGGCCTATATGGCGCCCGAAAGGTTTCTGGACAACTACGAATCCATGCCCGAGAGCGATATATGGTCGTTTGGCGCCACATTGTACGAGCTCGTGACCGGCAAGGTCCCTTTTGGCGAGGATGGTGGCGCTGCCCAGATGGAGAAGAATCTGCCGGTGCCTGCTGTCTCCTGCAACATCCCGTCAGATTTGAAGGCGTTGATATCGGACTGTCTTTCGCTTGACCCGGCCAAACGCCCGACAGCCGCCGAAATCAACAAGGCCGCGCAGTCAGGACATTATCCGGCATCTAAATCCCGTAAATGGATCTATATCGCGGCCGCAGCGGTTGTGGCGGCTGTAGTGGCATTGCTGATAGTATTGCTGCCTTCGTCCGGGCCTGAGCCTGAGGCAGAACCGGTGCGGCGTCTTTCAAACGAGGAGGTGTTCGGTAATGCGATGCCGCTCGTGGATTCGTCGGATGCGGATACAGTCAATAAGGGACTCGCCATACTTGACAGCCTCGCATCGCTGGGATATGTGCCGGCTATCTATGAGGAAGCCCTGACATACGGCTGGTATGACGATGAGAAATCCGTGAGAAGAAAGAAAATCCTGGGAATTGAAACTCAGTCGTATCTGCCAACGTCGTACCACGTCAACAACAAGGCCATATCATATCTGACCCGCATTGAGGAGATAAGCGATCCGAAATATCCCGAACTCAATGCTCAGGCCCTGTATAAGCTGGCCGTCTATTACTTTAACGACAATAAGATGTTCAAGAAGGATGTGAACCGTGCTGAACGGCTGTCGGAATCGGCTTTGGCCTGGGCTGAGAAAAGCGGTAACCAGGCATTGGTAGAGAAAATATCCAGAAACCTTAAGATAATCAAAGACAGTAAAAAATAACTTATGAAATCAATAATAACAACTATTGTCGGATTGATGCTGTGTGGCTCCATGTATGCCCAGTTGCCCAGGTGGGCCATCACTCCGAGTTACGATGGAATCGCGGTTGCTGTCGATGACCGCGTATTGCTGACTGATTCTCTGGGTACCACGACATTGTGGACCAAGGACGGCCGACGGCTTTACACCACAGATAATTACATCCATCCATTCAAGGAAGGAGTGGCGGTAATAACAAAGAAAGACTCTAAGGACATCGTCGGAATTGTAGATGTAAACGGTAAGTTCCTGGCTTTACCCAACCTCAAGGTGACTTACGGTCATCCTTTGTTCGAGAACGGATATTTGCTGTGCAGTGACGCAAAGGGGTATGTATATTACAAAAAGGATGGCACTCCGGCCAAATTAGAGCCGTCGGCGCGTCCGTATCCGTTTAAGTCCGGATATGCTCCGTACATGAGCTACGAACAGCTTGAGAAGCAGAAGAATCCTTATTATAGCTATTATCGTGCCGACGACGAGAACATGGTATGCAAGATGATGAATAAGGGAGAAGAGAAATATATCGATCCATATGATATCAGTTTCCTTTCCGCCATCGGTTCCGACAATCGTGGTGTGGCCGTGATCAAGAATAAACTGTATTTATATAATCCGAAATCGGAACTGTTCGAGCCCTTTGAGTATGGCGATGATGAGTCAGAGAAGAAAAGACATCTCACTCTGAATGGCGACTATAAGAAATACTTTGAGGATCTTCCTGGCGACACCATCGAGATCATAGCCAAATATGGAAAGAATCTTCCGGCCATATTGCAGTTTGACAAGGAACTTAATCCTGTTCGATTTGTGTTCGACGGCGAGGAAAAGATTTTCAAGCCTGCCGCTCCCGTAGCGTTCCGCTATGTTTCTGAATTGAATCCTTACGGCGAAGCGGGCAATTTTGGACTGGCCTCAAAATCCGGTGAGGTATTGCCGAAACAGTTTGAAGAGGTGGGACTGGTATATGACAACAAGGCTTTTGTCAAACACCATGGCAAATGGGGCGTGATAGAGATTGCACCGGATTTGTCCTATACACTCAAGATCAATAAGGGTGAGGATGTGGCGTTCCGCCATCAGAAGTTCGATACGCAGATCCGGCTTGACCTCCCGGCCCGGATTTCGTCCAGAGATGCCAGAATCGACATTCCGGAAGCCAGCGGTTGCGTCATCGACAAGACGTCGCGCGACAACAAGGATACTGAAAGCGGAAACTATGTGGTGTACGACTGCTCGCTCAACATACCGGAATCGTTGCCCGATACTATGTCCACCATCACGTATGCGCCGATTTCCATTTCGTACGACGACATACGGCTGTTCGATACATCCAAGGACATCAAGGCTTGGCATCTGAAATATTTCAATGTAGATCCCATTGAATCCGAGACCTCCATCTCGAATGGTGTGGCCACTTTCACCATCAATATCAACGCTCAGAAGAATGTGGGTGAGAACGACTATCCCTTCGACGTGAAGATCGAGGCTGATTCTGTATCCGTGCAGTATGAAAAGATTTCGGAGACCCGTTATAAGTGTATGGTGTCCAATCTGCAGGAGGGTAACAACAACCTTAACATACTTATTACCGAAAAGGGCTGTCCGCCGTCCATATTCCCGTTTGAGGTATATTACACGCGACCGGTGCCGAAGAAGAAAAAGCAGGAGGCGGTTGTGGTGCGTAAGAAATCTCCCGCTGTGTCCAGGCCTGCGGCACGCATTGAACTGTAAGCGTCATGGAGTTCTGTATCAATTCCGCGACTGTCAAAAGCCGCTGGCACGAAAAGAACGAGGACTGTTTTATCTGCAACGACAAGTACATTGTCGTTGCAGATGGAATGGGGGGCGAGGCTTGTGGCGAGGTAGCTTCCAACATAGCCATTTCTACGATATCCTCCTGTCTGGACGGCCATATCGAAGAGGCTCGTTCGGAGGACGACATCCGGAAACTGATGTTTTCAGCCATATCCCGCGCGGATGGCGAGATATTGAGATATGTCGCGTCGCATCCTGACGCCGACGGCATGGGCACAACTGTCGTGATTATGGTGCGCCGGGAAGACAACATGTATGTGGCGTGGTGCGGCGACAGCCGATGCTATTATTATGATCCATCAAAAAGGTTATGTTCGCTGACGGTGGACCATTCATATGTGCAGCAGCTTATAGACCAGGGGAAGATTACGGAGGATGAGTCGTTTACCCATCCTGACAACAATCTGATCACTAAGTATGTTGGTGGAGGAGAGGATACCTGCACTCCGGAGTTCGTATCTTCGCGGATTGAAGACGACGGCAGTATCATATTGTGTAGCGACGGATTGTCAGGATATTGCAGGACGGAGGAAATAGAGCGTGAATTACAGTCCGACATCCATGGCGAGCTTCCGGCGCGTCTGATGCGGCTCGCCCTTAGCAAGGGCAGTGACGATGATATCACCATAGTCACTCTTACGCCCAAGATGGAATCCTCCAGGCCTAAAGGCCCTATACGCAGCTGGTTTAAGAAGCTGACTCATTGAGCCGGTACCAAAATTAGACTTGTTTGTGGCGGAGGAACCGGATGGCTTCGCGGAGGATGGCGGATCGGGCCGACCACATCAGCAGGATGTAGAGCACGGCGGCTGTCAGTATCTTGGCAACAAGCGAGAGGTAGATATTCGTGATGGGGAAGGTTAAGAATACCGTCACGGCCATCACGGCGGCAGTCGCTAAGAACAGCGGCACTATATCCATCAGGATGCGGCGCGTACGGATGCCGGCGTAGCGGCGCGCGAACCATTGCCAGATGCCAAGCCACAGGATGTTGATGGCTACATATACCGTCAGCATCGTGGTAAGGCCGTAGGAATAGGTCAGTATCACGGCCAGGGTCTGGGCGGCGCCGACAGTAATGGTGTTCCACATGTATACCGAGGGCCTGTTTATACTGTTGAACAGGTTGCCGTACAGGGTGGCGATGGGCATGAACGCTCCGCCTACACACAGTATCTGCATTACATGCACCGACGGCAGCCATTTGTCGGTGATGGTGATCACTATAAGCTCACGCGACACGATGGCGAGTCCGAGCATACATGGGAAACTGATGAAGGCCGTGAAGCGCAACAGCTTGCGGAATGCGCGTATCATCCGCTCCTGATCGCCGACGGTCTGGCGTATCACCGGCTGCCCCACGTTATATATCATGCCGTTGATGGTGGAATATCCCATCGTGGTCCATTTGTTGCCCTGGGTGTAGTATCCCGTTGTCTTCATGCCGTAGAAGCGGCTGAGCAATGCGGCGAAAAAGTTGTTGTTGAAGTTGTTGAACAGCGCCACGGTTAGCTGCTTGAGGCTGAAGGGGAGCATCCCTTTAATCGTGGCCCACGAGAACTGCATGGCGGGCCGTATTCCGGCGTAATGCCATTGCATCAGGGTCATGGTCAGGGTGTAGGTGACTGTCTGCACGGCTATGCCCCAGTATGCAATGCCGGCCAAAGCACATGATATTCCGGCTATGCCGGATACGGCCGTGGCTATTATCAGCGATTTGCTGCGCTGCTTCACCATCAGGTTGCGCAACAGGTAGCCGGCTGGAGCGGTGCCGAGGCAGCCGAATACGAAGCTGAGGAACAGGAACCGGGCCAGCGGCACCATTTCCGGAGTGCGGTAGAACGCCGCTATCGGGACGGACAGAAAATAGAGAATCAGGTACATCACTGCACCCATGGCCACATTGAACCAGAATACCGAGCTGTAGGCCCGGGTGTCGGCATCCTTTATGTTGATGATGGCCAGCGTGAAACCGCTTTCGGTAAACGTTCCGGCCACGGCCGAGAAGATGGTCAGGGCGCCGATCATCCCGTAGTCGCCAGGCGACAGAATGCGCGACAGCACGATGCCGAACAGCAGGTTGAGCACCAGCATGCCGCCGTTGCCTATGCCGCCCCATATCAAGCCCTTTGCAGTCTTTTTCTTCAGTTCGCTTTCCGCCACAGTAGTTGCCGTTCTGATTGCGTTGCAAAGTTACGAAAAAAATCCATAACGAACGCTATATATAAGAAATGAGTGGATGCGGCATGGCGCGTCCACTCATTATGACTTGATGATATGCTGTATTACGGAATCAGTCGGTCAGGTGGTACCTGCCGTTGTACAGATATACATAAGGGGGCTGAGGGAGAGGCTCTGCATGCTTGATCGCGAAGTCTATGATGTCGGCCGGAATCTTATGAATGTCTGTTTCGGGATAGGAGTAATCCGGATTATTTGGATCCGGCTGGTACTGAGACATGCATGTGCTTGCTGCGTGAAAGTGATAGTAAGGCTCACCGTCTCCCACGTTCTTAAGAGATGTCGATTCACTGTCGTCGTACGTGGAGTAGCTGTAGTTGCATGTAAATGCGTATGGGCATACCACCTTGCCATTATCGAGGCGACCGAGATAGAACGTAGCCTCGCTGTTCATATCGTCACAGACCAGGTACATCGCGTACGAGCCTTCTATACCCGGCGTATTGAGCAACATGAAATTCAGGCTGTGAGGATTGCCAGACGCCTGTATTGGGGTGATTTCCGATACCTTGCAGTATTTTGAGCTGACCCAGCCGTTGGATTCATATTTCGGGCCCTGATTCAACAGTTCTATCCATCCGGGTTGTTCCGATACGACAGGTGCCACGCCATCGAATGTAATGGACTGAACAGCGCCTCCGGATTTCGCGCTCCAGTAGCCGTAATATATTACGGGACACTCGTAGTCTTCAATCTTGTTTTCGTTGTAGACCATTTTGGGAGCCGTTGTGGAGGGAGCCTTGCGGATGTTTACGCCGCCCTGGGTGGTGCACTGGGCAATCTTGTTCCAGGAGGGTGCCGTCACGTTGAACGGCAGGGTAGCGGCCTGGCATCCGATGGCTGCGATGGCAGCCGCCACTGCGATAAGAGTAGTCTTCATACAGACATGTTTGTTATTATTGTTATCTGACACAAAGGTAGCAAAATAAATTCAATGTACAATGAACATTGGCGCATATTGCTCCCGGCCTCCCCTATAGCCCTGAATAAAAGGCCTTGTGATACAATTGACAGCCCGCTACTAAATAAGCGTTATATCAGGCTTAGCTTGATTTGCTCCACGATGTAGCGGACATGGCCGTCGGAGACCCAGGGGCCGGCGGGGAGGCAGATGCCTACCTTGAACAGCGACTCGCTGACGCCGTTGGTGTAGGCCGGAGCGTTCTTGTATACAGGTTGTTTGTGCATCGGCTTCCACAGCGGACGCGATTCGATGCCCGCGCCATCCAGCGCCATGCGCAAGGCCTCCACGTTGTCGTTGGGCTGGCAGTCGGTGGTGGCCGAGTCCACGGTGTGCGTAACGCCCGCCGCGCCGCCCACTGCGCCCGTTATCACCTTCCTGTACGCCATTTCCTGACCTTTGACTCTCAGGTCCGGGTCAAGAGTTGCCGTGCAGAGCCAATAGTTCGAGTCGAACTCAGGCGACGGAGCCTCGTGCAGCGTAATGCCCTTCACGTCCTTCAGCAGCTCGCGGTACAGAGCCTGCACATGCCGGTGATGCGCGATGTGTTCCTCCAGCACCTCCATCTGCGCACGGCCTATACATGCCGATATGTTGCTGAGACGGTAGTTGTAACCCACCACTTCATGCTGATAATAAGGATACCCCTCGCGTGCCTGTGTGGCATACCACATTATGTTCCGGCGCGCCTCGGCGTCATTGCATATCAACGCGCCACCGCCCGAGGTGGTTATCATCTTGTTGCCATTGAACGACAGAGCTCCGAAACGGCCGAAAGTGCCTAATACCCGGCCGTTGAATCGGGATCCGAGACCTTCCGCGGCATCCTCTATTACGGGGATGTCATAGCGGTCGGCGATCTCCATGATGCGGTCTATCCTATAAGGCATTCCGTACAAAGCTACCGGGATGATGGCCTTCGGCTTGCGACCTGTCCTGGCGATGCGGTCCTTGATAGCCTCCTCAAGCAGATCCGGATCCATGTTCCATGTCTCGGACTCGGAGTCTACGAATACCGGCGTGGCGCCCAGATATGCGATAGGATTGGTCGAGGCGCAGAACGTGAACGACTGCACCAGCACCTCGTCGCCCGGCCCGACACCACAGGCTATCAGCGCCAGGTGCAGCGCCGCAGTGCCCGACATCAGCGCCGCAACGTGCTTGTGCAGATCAGTAGCGCAGGCTGTCCCGGCCGCGTCATCTGGCATTGGAGAAATTTGATTCACAAATTCCTCCAGCACGTGTTCGAACGCATCGCAGTCGGGTCCCAGAGGCACCGCCCAGTCCTCGGCCAGCGCCGCGCGGATATAGTCTATCTCGCGCCCCGTCATCTTAGGTTTACACAGTAAAATCCTTTCCATCATTCCATTGTATCTTCCGGGGTGAGGGGAGTGTAGGGGCCGTCCTTGACCTCGAAGATGGCCGAGGGTTCGATCACTTCCACCGTATGCCACTGGTTCTTCGGGATATGTACGCCGTAATTGCCTGTGGCGGGATCCAGCAGACGGCGTTCCGTCTGGGCCCCGGTTTCATCGTAGAACACCACGACCAGTTTGCCGCGCAGCAGGATGTAGGTCTCAGCCGTATGGCGGTGCCGGTGTATGGGCAGCACGGTGCCCGGCAGCAGCACGTTGACGAGTCGTTGCGCCTTTGCGTCCAGACTCTTGTGCAGGTTATAGTTCATGCGAAGCCGAGGCGACTCTTCGGCTTTAGCTGTAACTCTGTCGAGAAGTTCGTTATCTATTATCATGATACTCTAATGATTAGTAATGCATATAGTAGCGCAGGCTGTCCCCACCCGCGCATCAAGCACGGACCAAAGTCCTTATGAAAATTATATACTCGGCATTCTTACATAGCTGTGCGCGGCTGGGGACAGCCCACGCTACTATATTTGTGCTTTGCGCAGATATTCCTCGTGCAGATGGTAATTGCGCTTCATGAACACGATATACGCGACCGACAGCGCCACGATAACTATGCCCATGTAAAGGTAATGGTTTATGGGAAGGAATACCAGACCGGCCGATATCAGCAGCTGCAACGCCATATACAGACCCGACACCACGACATGAGGCATCTTCAGCTCGTTGGCCATCAGCTGATACGCGTGCTTGCGGTGGGCCTGTCCTAAGTTTTCGTGCAGCTGAATGCGATGACAGATAGTCAGCACTACATCCACGCCATACACAGCAAGGAACGTAAGATATGACACGTCTCCCGTCTTCAATATCAGCAATCCCAAAGCGAACAGCAGGATGAACGCTATGCTGATTGATCCCACGTCGCCCGCAAAGCACTTAGCCTTCTTGCGGAAATTGAAGAAGCAGAACACCAGCAGGCTGAGTCCCGCCACGTATAGATAAGCCGGGGCGATGAACTCCTCTTTCGCATTCAGATACATCACCGGCAACAGCACCGCGATGGAGTATCCGCCCGTGATGCCGTTGATGCCGTCCATGAAATTATAGGCGTTTATGATGCCCACGCACACTATCAGCGCTATAACCACCATCCACCAGTCATGCCAGTTCAGGATGCCGAACTGATGGAACATCAGGAACATGGCCGCGAACTGAGCAACGAGCCTGACGCTGTCGGGCAACGAACGGATGTCGTCGATGAAGCTTACCAGACCTATCAGCGTCAGACCTAGGATGAACCATGGGTATTGCAGCCCGAAGAACGCCGCATAGAGCCATACGCCGAACAGGAAGATGATGCCCCCGCCGCGCAGCACGATGCTGCGGTGCGAGCTGCGCATGTTCGGTTTGTCAATGATGTTGAAGCGGTCGGCGACACGAAAATATGCCAGTTCCAGCAGAACCAGCATAACGAAGATGATAAAGTACGTCATAATATAATGCCCGGTTATTTCAACAGGAGAACAGTAGGAACAGTAGTAGCGCAGGCTGTCCCCAGCCGCGTATATTTTTTGACAGGAGAACAGTAGAACAGGAGTAGCGCAGGCTGTCCCCAGCCGCGCATAAACTGGGACAAAACTCCTATTAGTAAAAATAAGGCTTTTGGTTATTTCTGTGCGCTGCCGGGGACAGCCTGCGCTACTATATTTCTATTCGGTTCAGCGAATCCTTGAAGCTGACCAGCTGATAATCGAAATCGAAGGTCGTCAGTTCCGGCACATAATACTGGTCGGCAAACATTTTACACAATGGCTTCAGCGCAAATGAACCGAGCCATATCAACGGATTGAAAATCCGCGAGCATATCAGTTTGCTGTTGTAATGCCTGCAGATCTCGACCGTGTCCGCGAATTCGCGGTTTTGCAGATGGAACGTACCAGTCAGGCCACGGTCTATTGCCTGCTTTACGAACTCGCTGAGATTGTCGATATAAAGCATCGACCGTTTGTTGTGCCAGGCCGGGAATAGGGGAGTCTTTTTCGCCAGCTTCGCCAGCCTCTGGAAATTGCCTTTGCCTTTGGCGCCATATATCATACAAGGGCGTAATAAGACCACTTTAAAATCATTCGATTCCAATTCCTTCAGGCCGTTTTCCGCCTGCAGTTTCGAATCGCCATAGAAATCGTTCGGATTCGGTTTGGTATCGGCGTCGATTACGGTACCTTTCAGCGACTTTGAGGCATGGTATACAATCATTGAGCTCATGAATATGAACTGCTTCACGCCCTGTTCCTTGGCGTGACGGGCTATCTCCACCGTCAGGTCACGGTTCACCTTATAGTACAGCGGCGCCATTTCCGGTTTCGGGTCCACATGTGCGATACCTGCCACATGAAACACCACATCATACTTCGAGAAATCCGCCTCGCGCCACTTGTCGTTTATGGTATCGACGGTATCAACCTCATACTTTTCCGGCTCCTTGAGCAGCCATTGCTCCACCGATGTGCCGACAAAACTGTTCGCCCCGGTAATCAGAATATGCTTCATTTCAAGCTGTTTTATAATCGATGTATATTTTCAGCTAACGCCGCTATTTTTTGACAGGAGTACAATAGAAACAGGAGAAGTGCCATTGTAGGGACATGCCTTCGGCATGTGTGGGTGCCCTTAGTAGCGCAGGCTGTCCCAGCCGCGCATCAAGCACGGACCCGAGGCCTTATGGTAATTCTTCAATTAGCATTTTTGCGTTCCTGTGCGCGGCTGGGACAGCCCGCGCTACTACTTTATGTTGTAGTTCAGCTTTTTGCTGACATTCTTGCCGCGACCGGCTGGTTTGGGGCGGAAGGCGGCGTTCAAGAGACGGCGCACTGTATGATGGCGCCGATGATACGCCGCGTATGTCTCTTGAGTCG
>OIGD01000055.1_pt1 | contig 136575 bp, 118 predicted proteins | sample 1582211 | NCBI WGS metagenome assembly OIGD01 (sample SAMN04414078, study PRJEB24778) | human gut metagenome | material: faecal | host: Homo sapiens
GATTTTTTTGCGATTCGTTGCATTCGCATGTTCTCTTTTTTTATGCGACAGCCTCCTTTCGGATTACTCGGAGAGGCTGTTTCTCAATAACCCCACGATGGGCGGTGGCAGCGACAGCCTGCACTGGCCTTCGTGGGGACCGACCGGTGCGACACCGCTTGGTCGGAGACCATGTCTTTGTACTTACCATCGAGACAAAGACACAAGGCGAGCGGCATGGTCTCCGACCAAGCTGAGAGATACTCGGCAGTTCTCCCCACGAAGACTGTCAGGACGAGTCCTACAGCCTTCGTGGGGTTATTGAGAAACAACCTCTCCGAGGTATCGATATGCTTTTGTCATCAGTTCCGGACCACGATAATCTAATAATCCCAACATGCGAAAGTTCAATTACCAGCATATATACAACGAAAGCGGCCGGTTTCACAACCAGCCGCTTTCAAGTGTTTTCCATAATACTTTTTCGAACTAACCTAACATCATGAAACGATTTCTTATACCTCTATAACATCAGCCATCGGGAATAGTTCACGAGAAGTAAAAAATTTTTTTCAATTAAACCAAAAAGGCCTTGAAAAGTCATAGGATAAGAAGCAAATAATGTTTACAGAGTTTAAGGAGTTTAGATAATGGTGTATTTATCGGTATGTATGGTATTCTCTTAACTTTCTCAACTTTTTAAACTTTTTAAACTGTGATTTATACGAACGATGGGGAAAGAAATAAATAAGGAAGAGCAGATGCTTCTGGACCGCTTCGGGCGCAAAGGCCCGTGGAAGGTGCCGGAAGGATATTTTGCGCAGATGATGACGGAGGTGGAAGGGAAATTGCCCGCACAGCCTCAGGAGCAACGTTATGTAGAGATGACGCGCTGGCAGAAACTGAAGCCGTACGTGTATCTCGCCGCCATGTTCCTGGGAATTTGGGTGATGATGAACGTGTTCGGTCGCGTGATGACGAGCCGGGAGCTGAACCTGGACAATCCTCCCGAACAGTATGCTCAGCTGATGGAGAAAGCCGTGGAGCAGGATGCCGTCTACATACCGACAAGCCTGATGTCCGCGATGGAGACGGAAGAAGCCGTGCTTTCAGAATTTACGGACATGAACGAATTCGTGGAGGCCTTCAACGAGGCCGACGCAACGGACCAGAACCTGGAATGATATGAAGAAGATAGTCTATATAGTGATCATGACGCTGCTGGTGGGTATTATACCAGGCTATGCGCAGGACAAGCCTAAGAAAAGCCGTGCGGAAATGCACAAGGAGATGGTGGAGTTCAAGACCAAGTACATAGCGCAGGAAATGGAACTGACCGACGAGCAGAAGGAAAAGTTCACGCCCTTGTACGAGCAGATGGACCGGGAGCGCTGGCAGGTATTCAGAGAGACACGTGCTCTGGAAAAGAAACTCAAGAACGACAGGACGGCTACAGACGCCGATTACGAGTCGGTGGTCAAGGCATTGAATCAGGCCAAGGAAAAAGGTGCTGAAATAGAAAAGAACTATAACGAGAAATTCGGGAAGTTTCTGACCGCCAAACAGCTGTACAAGATGAAGGAGGCCGAGGACGCTTTCAACCAGCGTATGATGAAGATGCGCATGGAACGGAAACAGAAGATGCAAACAAAACAAAAGGTCGCCAAACAGCGTATAAACTGACGGAGATCTGTTTCATGATTCTCGAGATTCTCCGGATTATCTCGATTATCCTGATTATCCCGATTCTCTCGATTAACCCGATTAATCCGATTAATCCGATTAATCCGATTAATCCGATTAACCGGTGAAAGTGCAAATGTCTATAACCCAGTGAATTAATTGACCGCTGTGCGGTCTAATTGTAATTCGGTATGAAAACATACAGCATCATAAGAAAGGCGTTCGCCACGATCTCCTTTTTTTGTTTAATGACGGCACCGGTATGCCCGACAGCATACGCGGCCCCAGTGAAAAAGAGACCCGCAGTGACCAAAACGACGGGTAAAAATAAAAACCAGGGAAAGACCATGAAGAACACATTCGCGGTACCGGACTTCGCCTATCCGCAGACGGTGATGAATAACGCCCGCGCCGAATACGCCAAGGCCCTGAAGGATAGTAACGGTCAAAAGGCGTTGCAGGGCGCCATACAGCTTAGCGTCGCCTCCAGTCTCGTGAACTCGGAAGGAAACGTGAACGAGAACATTGCCCGTTTCGACACGTTGGCCAATATACTGCCGGCACCGTGGAACGCCATGTCGCTGATAGCCCAGGCGCAACTATACAACAGCATATATCAGTCAAACCAATGGGACTTCAATCAGCGCAAACTGCCGTTGGATCGGTTCCCCGATAACGTGTTGGCCTGGAGCAAGGATATGTTCGCCATACGCACTCAGCAATGCGTGAAACGGGCTGCGGATATAGCCGGAATCGGGAATTACGGAATCGCCGACGTGGCAGGCGTATTGAAGAATACCAAGGACGCCATAGCCGCCAGAATGACCGTGAACGACTTCGTAAGGTTTGTAGGCGCGCAGGCACTTGATGTGTATGCCGATAGAATAGAACCGCTCAGATTCGGCGACATGACCGAGTTGACCGAGGCACAGAAATGCGGGGAACTGCAGAAAAAACTGCTGACTGAGGGTGAACGGATCAACAAAGACAAAGGTAATGTGGAGCTTGCTTCGGAGTTCGCATATCGTGTATGGCAAAATATAGAAAACGGGGAAGCGAAGGGGAAATATCTTGAGCAATGCTACAAGGAATATGGCAACACGGCATACGGAGCATATTTCGTAGGCGCGTATCTGCGCAATCTTACAAGGATAGACGAGGACAGGATAGACGAAGATAAAGAGGATGGCAACGCAATCAGGAACAAGCGGAACCGCGAGGCCCTTGAGATAGCCACCCGTTACAACAATGCTTTCCCCACGGCGCGGGGTAACGGCGAGGTGCGTTCATTTATCGAGACGCTGACGTCACAGGGCGTCACCTTCAACTATCCGCAGGTGGTGATTCCCGGCGACGAATGGAAATGCAAGGTGACGGGCATGAATGTCTATGATTTCTATATCATGGTCTATAAATTCCCCGACACGCTGACTGATGACAACATCGATTACGATACATTCAGGACTAAGGGTCAGCTCATAACTACCGTGCCTGTCAAGCTGACGGGAAGCTCACCCGACATGTCGACCGCCGAGGTGGAGATGCCGCTGATGGATGCCGGCAACTATGCGTTGTTTGCAAGCACTACCGGCAAGGAAGCCGGTATAATCCGCAACTCGCAGAAGGATGTGTCGAGTAGGCGTCTGCTGGTGAGCGACATAAGCTACTTTGAGGAAATGGACAGGAACGATAACGTCAAGAGGCTGTATGTGGTGGATGCCCGCACGCAGCAGCCGGTGCAGGGCGCGAAGGTGACCTGGACAAAAAACACTTACCGAGGCGCTGCGGAGACGAAGCACTTCACAACAGACGTAAACGGCTGTGTGGAGCTGCCGGCAGGCGACGCGTCTCTCTTTGTGCGCAAGGGGGACAGCTTCTGCAATTTGTCGTACTGGATGTCTAACAGAGGCAAGTCGGAAGTGAAGGAGCAGCCGTTCGGCACGGTGCTTACCGATCTGTCAATCTACAAACCGGGCGATACTGTGCGTTTCGTGGCAGTGGCAGGTGTCCGTAAAGGCAATGATATGAAGGAGTCCGGCGGCAAGGCTATGGAAGTGGTGTTGCGTGAAGCCAACTATCAGCCTGTTGATACGGTGCGCGGCACTACAGACACATACGGACGACTGACGGGCGAGTTCCGTCTGCCGACAGACGGTCTGTTAGGAAGCTACGCGATACAGTTGGTGACGGGAGACAGGGTAGTGGCCGGCACCAATATACAGGTCGCGGACTACAAGACTCCGACATTCAAGGTCGAGACAGGTAAAGTGGCCGAGAACTTCAAGCTCGGCGACGTGCTGAAGATAGAAGGTGACGCCAGGACATATTCCGGTATGCCTGTAGCCGGCGCGAAAGTGGCATACACCGTAACGTACAGCCCGTGGCGCTGGTGGTGGGGGATGTCCGAGAGCAATCAATCGTGCACCGGAACGACCACCACGGACGGTGACGGTAAGTTTGTGATAGAACTGCCTACGGAGACATTGAAAGGCACACCGTATGCCAAGGGACTGTTTACGCTTAAGGTGGATGTGACCGACGCCGCCGGCGAGACCCGTCAGGCACCGGCCACGATGTTCAGCATGGCTGCGGCGTATACCATCGATGCAAATGTGCCGGAGAGATTTAAATCGGAACCCGATGCGAAATTTGGAACGGTGACCGTGCGCGACATTACCGGCAAGCCCGTCGACAGGAAGATATATTACACCATCGCCGATGCCAAGGGCGCGACCGTGGAGAAAGGAGAGTTCGCTCCTGGTGCATTCGTACCCGGGACGAATGCCATTATCCCCGGTAAGTATAAAGTAATCTTCTCGCTCAGCGAGGATATGAGGGACACGGATGAATGTCCCAATCATTCGACTACAGTAATTGTCTGGAGCGCCGATGAAAAGAAACCGCCGGTGGAGACCGCCTTGTGGGTACCCGAATCGACATATTATTTGGCAGAAGGAGAGAAGACGCTGAGCGTACCGGTAGGCAGCAGCTATAAAGACAGCTACATATATTGCGTGATGGATGACGGCGAGAAGACTCTGGAGCGCAAATGGCTGAAGGTGTCTGACGGCATGACGGCGGTCAAGATTGACGCACCGTCGGCCGACCGCAGGATATATCTGCATTTCACCGGAATGCACGACCTGAAGGGCGAGACATGGAATGTTACAGTTATTCCCCCGTTCCAGCAGGAAAAGGTTGAGATCAGCACCGAGAGTTTCCGCGACAAACTGGAACCCGGGGCGAAAGAGCAATGGAAGTTCGGCTTTAAGGTAGGCGGTAAGCCGATGGTGAACCGTCCCGTAATGGCCGTGATGAGCAACCAGGCCTTGAACGCCATCGCACCGTTTGAGTGGTCGTTCAATCCCGCCGCGATGTGCTCGTGGAGCGCGTCAACATCCATAAGCATGAGGCAGATTGGTTCCTGGTCCACGGACTTCCATAAATATGCGCGGCTCGGCGGCAAGAATTACAATAGATTCGTGGTGCCGGAACTCAACACTTACGGCTATGGACTGTATGACCGCTGGGGAAGTGGCATGGTGCTCTATGATTATGTGGTGCCTCAGGCCGTAACGGGGGCAGTGAACGAGATGAAAATGGATGCCGCACCAGTCGAATTGCGATCGAGCAGAAGTGCCGGTGTCAAAATGAAACAGACAGCCCGCGTCATAACCGAGGATGCGGCCGACGAGGAATTGGCCGAGGCCGAGGTAACCGAGGCCGGAGCAGGTTCGGCCGACACTGAGGAGGAAGTACGTCCCGTGGAGTGTCCGTTGGCATTCTTTATGCCGGAGCTGACCACTGACGGCAATGGTGTGGCTACATTGGACTTCGACGTGCCGCAGTTCAACGGCACATGGCAGCTGCAGATAGCCGGTTACGACAAGTATATGCGTGGCGGCGTGAAGATGCTGACGGCCGTAGCCACCAAGAAAGTGATGGTGCAGATGAACGCGCCTCGCTTCCTGCGCACCGGCGACAAGGCCGAGGTGAGCGCCACATTGTTCAACAACAGCGGCGAGACGCTGCCGTTGGCAGGGCGCATCGAGATATTGAATGCAGAGGGCAAAATATTGGTGGCCGAAGATTTCGGCGCCGAGGAAACCAAGGCGTCGGGATCGCGTACAGTCACGATAAAATATAATGTGCCGGACAACCTGTCGGCCGTCACGATTCGTGCATACGCCATCGGCGGCAACCACCGCGACGGCGAGGGTATGGATGTGGCGGTGCTGCCCAGCAGTACTCCCGTGATAGAATCCATGCCCTTCTACGCCGAACCCGGCGAGCAGGTGATCAAGGCAGATATTCCGGCGAACGCAAAGGATGCCAACGTTACGCTGCAATACTGCGGCAATCCCATCTGGGAGTGCGTCACGGCACTTCCCGACATAGTGACGCCCAAGTCGGACAATATTCTGTCGCAGGTAGACGCATTGTATGGCAATGCCATCGCGTCGGGACTGATCAAGCAGTTCCCGCAGCTTGGCGAGGCACTGAAGACATTTGCCGCGCCCGAGAATGCCGGTGATTCCACATTGGTATCACACTTGGAGAAGAATCAGAACCTGAAGGTGACGACCCTCAACAACACGCCCTGGGTGAACGACGCCAAGGAGGAGACCATGCGGATGCAGTCGCTGATCAAGTACACCAACACCAAGGATGCCGAAGCCGCAGTGAACGCCATAATGCGGAAACTTCGCGACAGGCAGAACAACGACGGCGGCTGGAGCTGGTGCGACAACATGCCGACATCGGAATTCATCACGGCCCGTGTGCTGCTGCATTTCGCCATGCTGAAGGGAATGGGATACATGCCCGCCAACTCCATGCCGATGCTGACCAAGGCGTTCGAGTATACCGACAAGGAGTTGGTGAAGGAATGGGAGCGCAATAAGCGCAAGTATATCAGCGTGTCGCAGATGCTGAATTATCTGTATGTCAAGAGCTTCTTCCCGGATGTGAAGGACGCCGGCAATTTCGGCCAGATGCGCAAGGTGGCCATGAAGGAGATAGCCGACGGCTGGAAAAACTTCGACATATACGACAAAGCCGTGGCCGTGATACTTGAGCACCGTTCGGGCAATAAGACGCTTTCGGGCAATATCCTTGAGTCGCTGCGTCAATATGCCACGGTAAGCGCGGAGAAAGGGATGTGTTTCGAGAACCTGCGCGGCGTATGGTCGGGCTGGAATCCGCTCATCACCACGGCACAGGTGCTGGAAGCATACACTGAAGTGCAGCCTGAGGCCGAGGCCGTTGACCAGCTGCGCCAGTGGCTGCTGATGTCGAAGCAGACGCAGAGCTGGAGCGACAACCGCGCCACCGCCGAGGTGATTCATGCGTTGCTGAGCAGCGGCAGTGACTGGACGGAACCTTCCGGGAACGCTACCGTCACGGTGGGCGGCAAGGAGGTTGCCGTGCCGAAGCGCGCAAAACTCACAGACAGCTTCACGATGACCCTGACACCCGACATGGTGAAGCGGGGCGACATAAAGATAGAGAAGCATTCGGCAGGCCCGGCATGGGGCGGCGTGATAAGCCAGTATGTGGCGCCGATAGAAGATGTGAAAGATCAGAGCATACCACAGCTGAGCATATTCAAGAACATATACACGATGGACGGCAACAAGGCGCAGATGGCCGATTTGAAGACCGGCGACAAGGTACGTGTGACGCTGACCATAAAGTGTGACCGCGACCTGGACTATGTGGCCGTGATGGACTCGCGCAGCGCATGTCTGGAACCCGCCGGCCAGTTGTCGGGCTATACGTCGTCCGACGGCGTGTGGTATTACCGCGAGGTGCGCAATGAGGGCACCAACCTGTTCATACCCTTCTTAGGCAAAGGCACGCATGTGCTGAACTATGAATGCTACGTGGACCGTGCCGGCGAGTACAGCCTCGGCATCGCACAGGCTCAGAGCCAGTACGCACCGGTGATAACGGCGCATTCCGCCGGAATGATAATCAATGTGAAATGAGCTGTCAAGGAATAGATATGTTCGTGAAATGAGCGACTTCAGGATACATACGTTAGGGTGCGGTTCGGCCAAGCCGACCGTGAAGCACCAGCCGTCGTCGACGGTGGTGGAGCACCGCGGGACGCTGTATATGGTGGACTGCGGCGAAGGTGCCCAGCTTCAGTTTCAGAAACAGAGATTGAAGTTCGGGCGCCTGCGCCACATCTTTCTGACCCATCTGCACGGCGACCATGTATTGGGACTTCCCGGGCTGATCTCCACGCTGGCGCTCGGGGGGAAGGAAGGGAAGCTGACCATACATACGTTTAAGGAAGGGAAGGAGATACTGGAGCAGATATTGGGATTCTTCGCCCGCGAGCTGTCGTTCGAGCTGGAGTATGACATAATCAGGCCGGAGGAGAAGGTGATACTCGACACCGGATCGCTGCGAGTCCGCACCATACCGTTGAAGCACCGTGTGCCGACGGTGGGGTATGTGTTTGAGGAGGCTGAGCCGCTGCGCCATATACGTCGCGATATGTGCGACTTCCACGGTGTGCCTGTCTTCAGGATGCGCGAGATAAAGGAGGGTGCCGACTTCGTGAAGGAGAACGGCACTGTAATACCGAACGAAATTCTGACCCGTCCCGCAGAGCCGGGACGGTCGTACGCGCACCTGTCGGATACGATGTATATGCCCGGGCTGGCACCCAAGGTCGGACCGGTGGACCTGATGTTTCACGAGACCACCTATCTGCGCGACAACGCCGACAACGCCCGCGAACGGTTTCATTCCACTGCCGAGCAGGCGGCCATAGTGGCGCGTGACGCCGGCGCCAAGAGGTTGCTGACAGGACATTATTCGTCAAGATATAATGATGACTCGCTGTTCGTGAAGGAGGCCTGCGAGGTGTTTCCGTGCGTGCTGCAGAACCGGGAAGGACTGATAACAGACGTGCGATGATTTTTTATCATACGTGCCACGACAATATCCGCCGCTATTCAGCGTTTGATAGTGAGATATAACAAAGACAAAACAGAACTATGAAGAAAATCACACTTATTGCAAGTGCTGCGCTTCTGATGATAGGAGCCGCGTCCTGTGACAAGAACGGTCAGAGCTATAAATCGACCTCGACCTATCAGCTCGAGACTTATTCGCTGGTTACGGCTCCCGGTCAGGAACCGGCAGTAACGCTGACCAACTATACGTTCGTCACGGACAATTACAACTATACGCTGATGATGACCAGCGATAATCTGGTGGTGGGAGGCAACAAGGTTGACTTCAGCACCGTGGAGATGCCGATGGTATACGGCCTCATCAATATGTCCGGAGCCAAATCCCCGACATCGTTTTACTTAAGCGAAGCCGCCAATGCCGCTCCGGCAGGCGCCACCTCCATCACCAACGTGTACGCGGACTTCACCACGTGCGTCAATACATTCAACGACTCCATCGTCCAGACCGCACTGGGAGCTCAACTTAAGCTGAATCCCATAGTGTATCCCCGCACGCGCATCTATTCGGAGACACAGTTCAAGATCGGCGAATATCAGGTCAAGACATTCTGGAAGGACATGATCTTCACGGGTGTCACCAATATAGCCAAGGGTGACCAGGGACAGCCGGAGCAGGTGAAAGTGCCGTCATACCGCGTTTCGATGAATCTGGACAAGCCCGGTGCCTACACTGCCGACGTATACCTGTACAATGTATCGTATCTCGGAACCGAGAATCCCGTCAATTATGTCATCAAGAACCTGCCTGTAAAATTCAGTGCGGCTGGTTTCTCGATTTCCTGCAGTGACGTGACTCCCGAGGCAATTTCCGTGAGCGAAGGCCAGACCATCCCGGCAATCAAGATAAGCACCCTTAGCCTGGACAGTTCCTCGCAGGATCTGACAGGCGCGACCTGCCGCTTCAGACTTGACAACGGCTATACCGCCACGTTCAGCGGCGTATGCATGTTGGGATTCAACATTTCGGACTGGAAGCAGTAAAACCCTCCGAGTCGTATCGACAAGATGATATAAAAGCCGGTGTCCTGACATGGGACTCCGGCTTTTTTATTTGTCAGAGTGAAAAATTTTGGGTAACTTTGCACAAGAAGTAATGTGATGCGCAAGTTGGGGGCGCGTCTAAAACCATGTAACTAACTAATCATAAACACAATATGGAGTTATTGTGCCATATCGGTAATGGAGCGTTGAGCATCACGGCCATGATAACTGGTCTTGCCCTGGTGTTTGCGGCGCTGCTTATTGCCAAATTGATATCGCCTCGTTCATATTCGGTGAAGAAGGCGGAGGCATACGAGTGCGGCATACCGACGCGTGGTGCGTCTATGCTACAGTTTAAGGCGGGATACTATATCTTCGCCATTTTGTTTTTATTGTTCGATGTGGAGGTAGTGTTCCTGTATCCCTGGTCCGTGGTGATGAAGGATATGGGTCCTTCGGGAATACTTTGCATCGGCATATTCATGTTTGTATTGATAATGGGCCTGGCATACGCCTGGCGTAAAGGTGCGCTGAAATGGGAGTAGACCATATTAAAAGCATGAAGCGCGAGGACTTCAAGAACAACGAGTACATAGACAAGTTGGTCGAGGAGCTGAACGCGACAGGAGCAAACGTAATGGTGGGGGCATTCGACGACCTGATCAACTGGGGTCGTGCCAATTCGTTGTGGCCGCTGTGCTTCGGCACGTCGTGCTGCGCCATCGAGTTCATGTGTCTGGGCGCGGCCCGTTACGACATGGCCCGTTTCGGATTCGAGGTGGCCCGCAACTCGCCCCGTCAGGCAGACTATATAATGGTGCAGGGCACCATCGTACACCGCATGGCGCCGGCGCTGCGCCGTCTGTACGAGCAGCTGGCCGAACCCAAATACGTGATAGCATGCGGCGGCTGCGCCGTTTCGGGCGGCCCGTTCAAGAACTCATACTGCGTGGTGCCCGGCGTGGACAAGATTCTGCCGGTGGATGTGTACATCCCCGGATGTCCTCCGCGTCCCGAGGCCATGTTCTACGGCCTGATGCAGCTGCAGCGCAAGATCAAGGTGCAGAAATTCTTCGGCGGTGCTAACCGCAAGGAGAAAATCGAGGACTTTTTCGCACAACATCCCGATGAGAAGGGGCAGATAGGATAAACGGATATGAGCCAATTAAAAGAAAAGATAGAGAAGATTTATCCTGCGGCCACATTCGAGGATGGAGAGTGCCTGCAGGTGAATGTAGCGGAGCCGGATTGGCATGACTTCGCCAAAAAACTGAAGGAAGATCTCGGTTTCGATGTCCTGACCGCAGTTGTGGGCATGGACTGGAAGGAGAAATTAGGCGTGATGTACTATCTGACGTCGACATCCCGTGACTGGGAGATGCTGTCGGTGAAGGTAGAGGCGTCGGGCGACCGCGACAACAGCTATATACATACGGTAAGCGATCTGTGGAAGGTGGCTAATTTCCAGGAGCGCGAGGTGTACGACATGTTCGGCATCAAGTTCGTGAACCATCCCGACATGCGCCGTTTCTTCCTGCGCAACGACTGGGTGGGACACCCTCTGCGCAAGGACTATGACGCCAACCCCGAGCTTAATCCCATTCGCATGGAGGATGAGGAGAACGAGGACCAGACCGTAAGCTACAAGCTGGTGAACGGCGAGTTGAAGCCTGAATACGGCCGCGTGTTCGAGAAAGACGACTATGTGGTGAACATCGGCCCGCAGCACCCGTCCACTCACGGTGTGATGCGTTTCCGCACTTCGCTCGACGGCGAATACGTGAAGAAAGTGGACGTAGTGTCCGGTTATATCCACCGTGGCATCGAGAAGCTGTCGGAGGGCATGACCTATCCGCAGACGCTGCACTTCACCGACCGTATGGACTATATGTCGGCCCACATGAACCGCCACTGTCTGTGTATGTGCATAGAGAAGGCCTTAGGCATCGATGTGCCCCGCCGCGCCGAGGTGATACGCTGCATGATGGACGAGCTGATGCGTATTTCGTCCCATCTGCTGTCGTTCGGATGTACGGCTATGGACTTAGGCGCCACCACGGCGTTCTTCTACGGATTCCGTGAGCGTGAAATGATACTCGACATATTCGAGAAGACCTGCGGCGCACGCATGTCTATGAACTATAACGTGATAGGCGGCGTGATAGCCGACCTGCACCCCGACTTCCAGAAGGATGTGAAAGAGCTGATAGCCATCATGCCCAAGCGCCTGAAGGAATATCACAACGTATTCTCCAACAACCTTATAGCCAGGAACCGTCTGGTAGGCGTGGGCAAGCTGTCGAAAGAGGACGCCATCAACTACGCCATCACCGGACCGAGCGGACGCGGATCGGGCTGGAGCAACGACACGCGCAAGAAACATCCGTACGGCATCTATTCGGAGCTTGACTTCGACGAGGTACTGCTGGACGGCTGCGACTCGTACAGCCGTTACATGGTGCGCATGAAGGAGATAGAGGAGAGCTGCAAGATACTGGCCCAGTTAGTGGACAACATTCCCGAGGGCGACATCCGCGCGCAGGTTCCGAAGCTGATCAAACTGCCTGTAGGCCACTGGTACCAGCAGGTGGAGGCATCGCGCGGCGCGTTCGGCGTGTACATCGAGAGCGACGGATCGAAGAATCCTTATCGCGTGCACTTCCAGAGCCCCTGTTTCAACCTGGTGGGCGTGATGGACCTGACATGTACAGGCTATATGATAGCGGACTTGATTACAATCGGTGCCGCCCTGGACTTCGTGATCCCCGATATTGACCGTTAACAGTGATATAAACCACGCATAAAACAACAATAACAAGATATGTTTGATTTTGGGAAATGGACATCGTGCTTCAATGACTGGCTGTTGGGGACGGGTATGGCCGACTGGGTCGCCGTCCTGATAGAGTGTGTCATTGTCGGAGTGATCGTTCTGCTGGCATACACTGTGCTGGCCCTGTTCTATATATTGTACGAGCGCAAGCTGTGCGCATGGTTCCAGTGCCGACTGGGCCCGATGCGTGTAGGTCCGTGGGGACTTCTGCAGGTGTTCGCCGACATGTTCAAGATTCTGATCAAGGAGTTGATATGCCTGAAAGGCACCGACCGGTTCCTGTTCAAGCTCGCGCCCTATCTGGTCATCACGTCGTCGGTGATAATGCTGGCATGTCTGCCGTGGGGTAACGGACTGCAGATCATAGACTGGAACATAGGCATCTTCTTCGTGCTGGCAGTCAGCTCGGTGGGTGTGTTAGGCATCCTGCTGGCCGGATGGGCGTCCAATAACAAGTACACGCTGATCGGCGCCATGCGAAGCGGCGCGCAGATGATAAGCTACGAGGTGTCGTTGGGTCTGGCCATCATGACCATCATCGTACTGGCCGGCACCATGAACATAAACGAGCTGGTATGGGCCCAGGAGGACGCATGGTTCCTGTTCAAGGGCCATATTCCCGCCATAATAGCATTCCTTATCTACATTGTTGCGGCAACGGCCGAGACCAACCGAGGCCCGTTCGACCTTCCAGAGGCCGAGCATGAGCTTACGGCCGGTTACCATACGGAGTATTCTGGTATTCACTTCGGCTTCTTCTATCTGGCCGAGTATCTGAACCTGTTCATTGTGTCGGGCATAGCCTCGCTGATGTTCTTAGGCGGATGGATGCCTCTGCACATTCCCGGATGGGACGGCTTCAACATGGTAATGGACTATATCCCGAGCGTGGTATGGTTCCTGGGCAAGGCATTCTTCATCTCGTTCGTCATAATCTGGTTCAAGTGGACGTTCCCCCGTGTGCGTATCGACCAGCTGCTGTCGTTCGAGTGGAAATACCTGATGCCGTTCGCGCTGGCAAACCTTTTGCTGATGACGGTGTTCGTAGCATTAGGCTGGCACTTCTAATACTAACTGAAAATAAGAAAAACAAGATATGAGCGAGAATTTAGGTACTGTAGTTCAGGTCATAGGCCCTGTGATCGACGTATCGTTCGAGGGCGGCAAGGACCAGATACCGCCGATCTATACGGCGTTGCAGGTGCTTCGCGACAACGGCGAGGAGCTGATACTTGAAGTGGAGCAGCACATCGGCGAGGATACGGCTCGCTGCGTGGCAATGGAAAGCACGGACGGCGTACGCCGCGGTGTCAAGGTGCGCAATCTTGGCACTCCCATTTCGGTGCCTACGGGCACGCAGGTCAAGGGCCGTCTGCTGAACGTAGTAGGTGAGCCCATCGATATGTTGGGCGCGCTGAACCGCGACAACCTGCGCGGCATCCATCAGCCGGCTCCCGAGTTCGATGACCTGGCCATCTCGCAGGAGATCCTGTTCACCGGTATCAAGGTGGTGGACTTCCTGGAGCCCTACATGAAGGGTGGTAAGATCGGTCTGTTCGGTGGTGCCGGTGTGGGCAAGACGGTGCTGATTCAGGAGCTCATCAACAATATCGCCAAAGGACATAACGGCTTCTCGGTGTTCACCGGAGTGGGCGAGCGTACCCGCGAGGGTAATGACCTGCTGCGCGAGATGATCGAGAGCGGTGTGATCAAATATGGAAAGAAATTCACGGAAGGCATGGAGAAGGGGGAATGGAACCTGGACGATGTCGACCATGAGGAACTGAAGAATTCGCAGTCCACGCTGGTGTTCGGCCAGATGAACGAGCCGCCGGGCGCACGTCTGCGCGTAGCCCTGTCGGGTCTGACCGTTGCCGAGCAGTTCCGTGACAGCGACGGCGGATCGAAGGATATTCTTCTGTTCATCGATAACATCTTCCGATTCACTCAGGCAGGTTCCGAGGTATCGGCACTCTTAGGCCGTATGCCGTCGGCTGTGGGTTATCAGCCTACTCTGTCGTCGGAGATGGGTATGCTGCAGGAGCGAATCACGTCGACCAAGCAGGGATCCATCACATCGGTGCAGGCCATCTACGTGCCTGCCGACGACCTTACCGACCCGGCTCCGGCCACGACGTTCTCGTTCCTTGACGCAACGACGGTGTTGAACCGTAAGATTTCGGAGCTTGGTATCTATCCGGCCGTAGACCCGCTGGATTCCACATCGCGAATCCTGGATCCCAACATCGTGGGCGAGGACCACTACAACACGGCACAGGCCGTGAAGCAGCTGCTGCAGAAATACAACGAGCTGCAGGACATCATTGCCATCCTGGGTGTGGACGAGCTGTCGGACGAGGACAAGAAGGTGGTGGCCCGCGCACGTCGCGCACAGCGATTCCTGTCGCAGCCGTTCTTCGTGGCCGAGCAGTTTACCGGTCTCCCCGGCGTGATGGTGCCTCTGGCCGAGACAATCCGAGGCTTCAAGATGATATTGAGCGGCGAGCTGGACGAGCTGCCCGAGCAGGCGTTCCTGAACGTCGGCACCATCGACGAGGCTATCGAGAAGGGTAAGAAACTCCTCGCGGAGGTGAAGTGATCGAGCCATGAACCTTGAAATTATATCCGCACACGAAGTGAGCTACAGCGGCGAGGTCACGATGGTGACACTGCCCGGTCAGCTCGGATCGTTCACCGTGCTTAAGAACCACGCCCCGATCATATCGGTGCTGGTGAAGGGAACGGTGCATTATGTCAAGCCCGACGGAGAGAGCGGCGACATGCCTATCAACGGCGGTCTGGCGGATGTGAACGATAATAAAATCTCGGTTTTGGCCTATTGATCGAATAGGCACACAGACCGGAATATAAAGAAAGATATGTTAAAACGCATCTACATATTGTTACTGGCGGTCCTGACAGTCGTTATGGTCCCCGGATGCTCGAAGGATGACTCGGAAAAGGTGTCGTCGGAGCTGCAGAAGGAGGAACAGAACGAGCAGAAGATGGACGTGAAGGAGCTAATCTTCGAGCATCTCGGCGACGGGTATGGCTGGGAGGTCCCCTTCTCGCATACCGTGCGTATGCCGCTGCCTGTGATAGTGCGTGCGGAGGACCACAGCTGGTTCTGTTTCTCAAGCGCCGGCCTGACCAGGTCCGTCGAGGTCAAGGATCCCGCCACGGGCAAGGAGCACAAACAGATGGTGCCCGTGGTGAAGACATGTGAGCGCGACGGCAAGCAGTACCGTTTCGTGCTGGCCCAGATCAGCACGCACAAGGACAAGGTGGTGGAGATATTCGATCTGTCGCCCGAAGACCAGAAGAAAGTGGATGCCGAACTGGCCAAGCATAAGGAAGGCGATGTGATGGACGAGGGGATGCCCGTCATAGACGGATATGTCTATGTGCCCGATGCCGATGCGGCCGCAGCCCACAAGGTTGCTGGACAGTATTACAAGGAATACCGGCCTCTTGACCTGTCGATCACCAAGGACGTGATGGCATTGTTCATCTCCGTTCTCGTCGTGATTGCCATGATACTGGGTCTGGTGGGATTCTACCGCCGTCACCCCGACATGAAGGCTCCGCGCAAGGGAATGGGATTCATCGAGCTGCTGGTCAGCTTCATTTACTACGACAACATCAAGCCGACCTTAGGCGAGAACTCCCGTAAATTCGCGCCATATCTGCTGACGGTGTTCTTCTTCATCCTGACGATGAACCTGCTGGGTCTGATAGTGGTGTTCCCCGGCGGCGCCAACCTGACCGGCAACATCGCAGTGACACTGGTGCTGGCGGTATGCACGTTCGTGCTGACCAATGTGCTGGGTACGAAGCATTACTGGAAAGAGATACTGTGGCCGGATGTGCCCATCTGGCTCAAGTGTCCGCTGCCCATCATGCAGTTCATCGAGATATTCGGAATCTTTACGAAGCCGGCCGCACTGGCGGTCCGTCTGTTCGCGAACATGATGGGAGGCCACATGATCGTGATAACGCTGACACTGCTCATATTCATCTTCGCATCGTTCGGCGCGGCTGTGGCAGGAAGCGCGGCGGTGATTTCGATACTGTTCTCGGTGTTCATGCTGGCGCTTGATGTGCTGGTAAGTTTCATCCAGGCATACGTGTTCACGCTGCTGTCCACGCTGTTCATAGCGATGGCGCAGGAGAAGGGCGAGCACGGCGAGGCCAAGAAGGAGGAGGAATCTCTGCTTCACAAGGAGGCCGAGAAGATAGACAGCGTGAGAATATAAACAGGAAAAAATAATAAAAAACAAATAAAACAGTACAGCTATGTTAACAACGGTATTAACAGCGATTATCGCCGAGGTGATGTCATTGCAGCCTTTGGCAGGATTAGGCGCCGCACTTGGCGCAGGTATAGCAGCCATCGGCGCCGGTATGGGTATCGGCAAGATCGGCGGCTCGGCCATGGAGGCAATTGCCCGTCAGCCCGAAGCTGCAGGCGACATCCGAAGCAACATGATTGTGATTGCGGCTCTGATAGAGGGTGTGGCACTGTTCGCAGTGATTGTGTCGGCACTGGCAATCTTCATCAAGTAAGAATCGAACTGTAAAATCCGCGTGTCGTCGCGGCATAAGGCGACGGCACGCGCATTCTCGCAACCCTAAAAAAATAAGATATGGAATTATTTACGCCTGATTTTGGCCTGGTTTTCTGGATGTTCGTAGCGTTCATCCTGTTGTTCCTGGTATTGGCAAAATGGGGTTGGCCGGTGATAATCAAGATGATGGACAAGCGGGCGAGCACCATAGACGAAGGAGTGGAGAACGCCCGTCAGGCCAAGGAGCAGCTGGACAACGCGCGCGCCGAGGCGGACCGCTATATGAAGGAGGTGATGGCCAAGCAGCAGGAGATGCTGCGTGACGCCCAGAAGATGAAGACCGAAATCATAGAGCAGGCTCGCAACGAGGCGGCCAAGGTGGCCCAGGGCGAGATGGATGCCGCGAAGGTCTCGATAGAGCAGGCGCGGAAGCAGGCCGAGTCCCAGATTCGTGACGAGGTGAGCAGATTCTCAATAGAAATTGCTGAAAAAATGATGCGTTCGCAGCTTAAGGACACCAAGGCTCAGACCGAGCTGGTGAATAAGATGCTGGACGATATCGAGAAGAACTAAAACCATGATTTCCGGACTGATACCCCACCGCTATGCCATGGCGCTGTACAAGTACGCCAAGGAGACCGACTCACAGAAGCCGATCTACGAGGCCATGAAGACAGTGTTAGGGGCATACTCAGAAAACAAAGACCTGCAGAAAACGCTGTCCAATCCTTATGTCAAGGCAGAGGACAAGCGCAAGGTTCTGGACGGACTGTGTCAGGCTAAGCCCGACAGCCCGTTCGACAGGTTCGTACAACTGGTGCTGGACCATAAGCGGGAAGAATTCTTCCAGCTCATGGCGCTGGCATATCGCGACATATATCGCAAAGAGAACAATATATCGCAGGTCCGGATAGTGACGGCGGCAGAGATTCCCGACACCGAGATGAAGCGTCTGCACGACGTGGTGGAGAAATCATTCCCGAAGTCAAAGTTCGAATACGAACACAAGGTGGATCCGGAAGTGATCGGAGGGTTTGTAATCGATGTGGATTCTACCCGCATGGACGCCTCGATCAGCGGAGAACTGCAACAATTACGACAAAACCTCTTAACAGGTAACAATTAACATGCTTAATCCAAGTGAAATATCGGATGTGCTGAAGCAGGAGCTTGAGAACATCAACTCGAAGGTCAAATTCGAAGAAGTAGGCACGGTGCTGACAGCCGGCGACGGCGTGGCGCACGTTTACGGTCTGGAGAATGTTCGGAGCAACGAGCTTGTGGAGTTCGAGAACGGAGCGAAGGGCGTGGCTCTCAACCTTGAGGAGAGCAACGTCGGCGTAGTGTTGCTGGACCGCGTGAACAGCATCACCGAGAACATGTCGGTGAAGCGCACGGGCGAGGTGGCCTCCATACCTGTGGGCGAAGGACTGTTGGGCCGCGTCATCAACATGCTTGGCGAGCCGATCGACGGCAAAGGGCCGATCGAGGGCGACCGCATCCTGCTGCCGCTGGAGCGCAAGGCTCCGGGCGTTGTGTTCCGCCAGCCGGTAACGACGCCTCTGCAGACGGGTCTGAAGGCCGTGGACTCCATGATTCCTATCGGCCGCGGACAGCGCGAGCTGATTATCGGCGACCGTCAGGTGGGTAAGACAGCCATTGCCATCGACACAATCATAAACCAGAAAGCGAATTACGAGGCCGGCAAGCCTTTGTACTGCATATACGTGGCCATAGGTCAGAAAGCGTCGACAGTGGCTTCGATAGTAAACACACTGGAGAAATTCGGCGCAATGAAATACACTGTCGTGGTAGCCGCTAATGCGTCGGAATCGGCTTCGATGCGCTATTTCGCACCCTTCTCGGGCGCGGCCATCGGCGAGTATTTCCGCGACACGGGCCGCGACGCGCTGATCATATACGACGACCTGTCGAAGCAGGCCGTGGCATACCGTGAGGTTTCGCTGGTGCTGAAGCGTCCATCGGGCCGCGAGGCTTACCCCGGCGATATCTTCTATCTGCATTCGCGTCTGCTGGAACGTGCCGCACGTATCATCTCCGACCAGAAGGTGGCCGAGCAGATGAACGACCTTCCCGCAGTGCTGAAGCCTATGGTGAAGGGTGGCGGTTCGCTTACGGCGCTTCCCATCATCGAGACACAGGCAGGCGACGTGTCGGCATACATCCCGACCAACGTGATTTCCATCACCGACGGCCAGATCTTCCTGGAGACATCGCTGTTCAACCAGGGTATCCGTCCGGCCATCAACGTAGGTATCTCCGTATCGCGTGTGGGTGGTAGCGCACAGCTGAAGTGTATGAAGAAGGTGGCCGGAACGCTGAAGACCGACCAGGCCCAGTTCCGCGAGCTGGAATCGTTCACCAAGTTCGGCGGCGACATCGACCCCGTTACGGCACGTACCATCGACCGTGGCCGCAAGAACCAGCAGATTCTGTGCCAGCCGCAGTATCACCCCTGGCCCGTGGAGAATCAGGTGGCCGTAATATACGCAGGAGTAAACGGACTGCTGGAGAACGTGCCGCTGGAGAGTGTGCATGAATTCGAGAACCAGTATCTTCAGGCACTGCAGATGAGCCATCAGGCCGATGTGCTCGACGTGCTGAAGAGCGGCAAGCTCACTCCCGAAGCCGAAAGCGCCATGACGGCCGTGGCTAAGGAAGTGGCAGACAGAATCGCGAGTGCGAAATAAATAAGAGGAGTCATACCGCATGGCAACGTTAAGAGAACTAAAGAACCGCATTGGGTCGGTATCATCGACGGAGAAGATAACCGGAGCGATGAAGATGATATCGTCGGCCAAGGCGCATCAGAACGAGATACAGCTTAAGCAGCTGAAGCCGTTCCGCGCCAAGCTGACGGAGATCATGGGTCATATACTTGGGGCGCAGGAGAATTTCGAATCGCCTCTGATCGAGAGTCGCGAGGTGATGAATGCGGCCGTGGTGGTATATGGTTCGGACGACGGTCTGTGCGGCGCCTACAATATCAATATCTTCAAGGGACTTCTGATTGAGCTGGACAAGTTGCGCCGCGACTGTCCGGGAGCAGCCATCACCGTGATACCGGTGGGGCAGAAGATAGCCCGCGCGGTATCGAAGCTCGATGGCGTGAAGGTGGAAATCCCCGAAGGTGTGGATTCGAAGATGGCCGGCCCGAAGGTGACGGAGTTCACCGAGGATCTGCGCGACCGTTTTGTCAAGGGCACGGTGGATCGTGTGGACGTGATCTACATGAAGTATAAGTCGATGAGCAAGCAGACGCTTACTGCAGACCGGCTGTTCCCGGTGGAGCAGGCGTCGCTGATTGACGGGATCGAGGCAGACGAGAATCAGCTGTACATTTTCGAGCCGGATCCCAACAGCATCTTCAACGAGGTGCTGCCGATGTTCGTACAGTCGACCATGCAGGAGATCACCATCGAGAACCGGGCCAGCGAACAGGCGGCGCGCGTGATGGCCATGCAGACGGCCAACGACAATGCCCAGAAGCTGCGCGACGAACTCCAGCTGGAGTACAACAAGCTGCGCCAGCAGAGCATCACGGCCGAATTGCTTGACCTGCTGGGAGGCCAGGTGGAACGATGAACAACCTTATTTGATAACCGAGAGAGAAAAATCAATATTTGATGGCCAATATATTAGAATACTTTAAGGAGGTCGGTACGGGACTGAAAAGTCTGGTGACGGGAATGGCCGTTACGGGCAAGGAGTTCGTGACGCCCAAGATCACGGAGCAGTATCCGGAGAACCGACAGGACCTGAAGATCAGCGACCGGTTCCGTGCGGAACTTACGCTGATATACGATTCGGAGGGACGCCACAAGTGCATAGCGTGTGGCATCTGCCAGATGAATTGCCCGAACGGGACCATTCATCTGGACACAAAAATGGTGGAACTGCCCGACGGCAAGAAGAAGCGCAAGCTGGACAAGTACATGTACGACCTGGGCAGCTGCACGTTCTGTATGCTGTGCGTCACGAGCTGTCCGCAGAACGCCCTGGAATTCAGCAATGATTTCGAGCAGGCGGTGTTCGAGCGCGACAAACTTGTGAAGCAGCTTAATTACCGCCCCGAGCCGGAGGACCCGGCACCCGCGCCCAAGCCCGCAGCACCCGCGAAGCCCGCAGAGGCTCCAAAGCCTGCCGCACCAGCGAAGCCCGTAGCACCCGCAGAGGCTCCAAAGCCCGAAGCTCCGGCTCAGCCCGAGGCCAAAGCCTGCCCTTCCGCATAACACTTAATTAAGAAACAATAACAATATAATGGATTCAGTAGCGAATATAATTTTATATTTCGTTGTGGCCCTGATAGTGGTTATCTTTTCGGTAGCGACTGTGATGACGCGCAAGATACTGCGTGCGGCCACATATCTGCTTTTCGTGCTGATCGGAACCTCGATATTCTATTTCCAGTTAGGGTATCAGTTCCTGGGCGCGGTGCAGATCGCTGTATATGCGGGCGGCATCATGGTGCTGTTTGTGTTCGCGATCCTTCTGACGCACCGTCCTGACGAGGAGGTGGCATATCTGCGCAATCACCGCCGTGCCATCGGCGCGACGGTATCGGTGTTGGGCGGCATCCTGCTGGTGCTGGCACTGCTGTATATGCCGTTGTCCCACGAAGCGAATCTGATGTCCTGTCTGGACGGCAGCGCGACAATCAGCATGAAAGAGATAGGCAAGGCCTTCACGGGCACCGAGAAGTTCCAGTATCTGTTGCCGTTCGAGGCAATATCGATACTGTTGTTGGCATGTATAATCGGCGGCGTAACAGTTGCCCGTAAACGTTAAGCGCGATGGATTTGAATATGTTATGGTATTTGGTTCCGAGCGTGATAATGTTCGTGGCCGGCGTGTACGGATTCGTGACACGCAAAAATATGATAGCGTTGCTGATATCGTTGGAGCTGATGCTCAATTCGGCAGACCTGAATTTTGTGATTTTCAATCGTTTCCTGTATCCGGGGTCGATGGAGGGTATGGTGTTCACCCTGTTCGCCATAGCCATTGCGGCCGCCGAGACAGCCATTGCGATTGCGATAATCGTGAACATTTACCGCAAGCTCCACAGCACGGAGATAGACGAGGTAGATAAAATGAAGTATTGATCATGAGCGTTACACTACCGATATTAATTCTTGCCATACCGCTGTTCATGTTCCTGTTGCTGGGCATCGGCGGCGTAAAGATGTCGCGCAAGCTTGCGGGCATACTTGGCATCACGGCTTTGGGGGCTGTGGCAGTGATCAGTTATTACGTTGCATTCACATATTTCTTCAGCGGCGACCCGCTGTTTATCGTAGACGGCGTAAGGCAGCAGTGTCAGATGTTCGACGTGACCTGGCTGGCGTTTACCGACCGTATGGTGGTGAACATCGGTTTCCTGCTGGATCCCATCTCGGCCATGATGCTGGTGGTGATCACCACCATCTCGTTCATGGTTCACCTCTACAGCTGGGGATATATGGAACACGAGCCGGGTTTCCAGCGCTATTACGCGTTCCTGGCCCTGTTCACGTTCTCGATGTTAGGCCTGGTGGTAGCCACCAACATATTCCAGATGTATATATTCTGGGAGCTGGTGGGTGTCAGCTCGTATCTGCTGATCGGATTCTTCTATAAGCTTCCGTCGGCCGTATCGGCTTCGAAGAAGGCATTCATCGTGACGCGTTTCGCCGACCTGTTCATGCTGATCGGTATCCTGGTGCTGAGCTATTATGTATCGAACGCACCCGCCGACGGTCCCTTAGGCACGGCATCCGCATTCAACTTCCAGATGCTGAACAACAACGCGGGCGTTATCGCCAACACCGTTGTAGGCGCTACGTTCATGAGCGGTTCGGTACTGACATGGGCTATGGTGTTGATATTCGTCGGCGGTATGGGTAAATCGGCCATGCTTCCCCTGCACATCTGGCTTCCAGACGCCATGGAGGGCCCGACGCCTGTATCGGCTCTGATTCATGCCGCAACGATGGTCGTGGCCGGCGTATACCTTGTGGCACGTTTCTTCCCCCTGTACTGCATCGTTCCCGATTCGCTTACGTTCATTACGGTAGTGGGCGCCATCACGGCGTTCTATGCAGCCGTAGTAGCATGTACGCAGATAGACATCAAGCGTGTGTTAGCCTTCTCCACCATCTCGCAGATCGCGTTCATGATGGTTTCATTAGGCGTAGCATACAATCAGCCCATCGAAGGAGTACATTACTCGGGTCTGGGTTACATGGCCTCCATGTTCCACCTGTTCACACACGCCATGTTCAAGGCACTCCTGTTCCTTGGCGCCGGCGCACTGATACATGCGGTTCACAGCAACGACTACACCAAGATGGGCGGCCTGCGCAAGTATATGCCCATCACACACTGGACGTTCCTGATAGGCTGTCTCGCCATCGCGGGCATACCTCCGTTCTCCGGTTTCTTCTCGAAGGACGAGATGCTGGCAGCCATGTACAACAACCATTGGTTCTGGGGCGCATGGATGTCGATGGTGGCCGGTCTGACCGCTTTCTATATGTTCCGTCTCTACTACCTGATCTTCTGGTGGGAGGAGAATCCCGAGTACAAGAAAGAAGGCCACAAGCCTCATGACGCACCCTGGCAGATGTCGGTGCCGTTGCTGTTCCTGGCAGCCGTAAGCTGCGTGGCAGGTTTCATCCCCTTCGGAGAGTTCGTGACATATAATGGCGAACCCTACGAAATCCATCTTGAGACTCCGGTTGCTGTTACTTCAATCGTCATAGCGTTGCTGGCCATCGGTCTTGCAACCGTGATGTACGCCAAGAAGAATCCTCTGCCCACCAAGTTCAAGAACGCGATGCCCGGTCTGTGGAAGGCCGCTCACCATCGCTTCTACTGGGACGAGATGTATCAGTTCGTCACGCATAAGATCATATTCAACATCATCTGCCGCAGCATAGCATGGTTCGACCGTCACGTGATCGACGGCACGATGAACGCGCTGGCTTACGTCACAAACTTCGTCTCCGTAAAGATCAAAGGCATGCAGTCCGGTTATGTCCAGGCTTACGTGCTGTGGTACTTTGCCGGAGCACTGGCATTGGCGGCAATCACATGGATCTGTCTTATCTAACCCCTCAATAACAACAATAAAAGATTATGTTTTTCGGAAATATCTTAATCTGGTTCGTAGTAGTGCCGATCCTGATGCTGGCCGGACTCGCATTGTGCGGTCAGAACAACATGAAGGCAATCCGCGGGGTTATGGTAACCTGCTCTGCGGTATTGCTTGGCATGAGCATCTGGCTGGTGTGCGACTTCCTGGCACAGCGGGCAGCAGGCAATCAGGCCGAAATGCTGTGGATGGATTCATGGATGTGGTATAAGCCACTGAACATTCACCTGGCAGTGGGTGTGGACGGCATCTCCGTCCTGATGCTGCTGCTTACCTCTATAATAGTGTTTGCGGGCACCTTCGCCTCGTGGAAGATCAACCCGCTGCCCAAGAACTTCTTCCTGTGGTACTCGCTGCTGTCTACGGGTGTGTACGGATTCTTCATCTCGATTGACATGTTCACCATGTTCATGTTCTACGAGGTGGCTCTGATTCCGATGTACCTGCTGATCGGCGTATGGGGCACGGGACGTAAGGAATATTCGGCAATGAAGCTGACGCTGATGCTGATGGGAGGCTCGGCCTTCCTGATGCTCGGTCTGCTCGGAATCTACTGGCACGGCACTCCCGAAGGAATGCCCCACACATGGAACATTCTCGAGATCTCGCATTACGGCAATATCGACTACGGCTGGCAGAACCTGCTGTTCGTGTTTACGTTCGTAGGTTTCGGCGTGCTCGGCGCGATGTTCCCGTTCCATACATGGAGCCCCGACGGTCACGCATGTGCCCCGACGGCAGTGTCGATGCTTCACGCCGGCGTGCTGATGAAGCTCGGTGGTTACGGATGCTTCCGCATCGCCATCTTTCTGCTGCCTCACGCTGCCAACGAGCTGGCCTGGATATTCATTATCCTGACAGGTATCAGCATCGTGTACGGAGCCTTCTCGGCTTGCGTTCAGACCGACCTCAAATACATTAACGCATACTCGTCGGTGTCGCACTGCGGCATGGTGCTGTTCGCACTGCTGATGCTGAACACCACGGCAATGACCGGTGCAATCCTGCAGATGCTGAGCCACGGTCTTATGACGGCCCTGTTCTTCGCACTGATCGGTATGATATACGGACGTACGCATACACGTGACATCCGCCAGATGGGCGGCCTGATGAAGATAATGCCTTACCTCGGCGTATGTTACATGATAGCCGGTTTCGCATCCCTGGGACTTCCCGGTATGTCGGGCTTCGTGGCCGAGATGACCATCTTCTTCGGATCGTTCGAGCACGCCGACATGTTCCACCGCATCTTCGTGATCGCAGCCACGACCTCGATCGTGATTACCGCGGTCTACATCCTGCGCGTGGTGGGCAAGCTGATCCTCGGACCGGTTCAGGACGAGCATCATTTAAGCCTGACCGACGCGACATGGTGGGAGCGCCTGTCGACAGTGACCCTGATAGCGTGTCTGGCCGGTATCGGATTCTTCCCCAACTGGCTTAGCGAGACAATACAGCATAGCTTCAAACCAATCGTAGACGCATTGGCGATGGCTATCTAATCAATTAGAACAACAAGAAACGAAAAAATGGGATATTCTCAATTTGGGGCAATGATCCCCGAGTTAATAATACTGGGCATTTTCCTTGTGGTGTTCGTAGCTGACGTGTTCAGCCGCGACGGCTCCGCGAAGAAATTTCTGACGCCCATGACCACGGTGTTGTTCGGTCTTGGGACGATAGCGATCTGGCTGTTGCCGTCGTGCGAGGTATCGGTGTTCGGCGGCATGTATGTCAACGACACCGCAAGCATGGCCATCAAGGCCATACTGAACATAGGTGTGTTCATCGTGCTGCTGCAGTCGGCCCACTGGGTTGAGAGCGACGAAGTAGCCATCCGCAAGGGTGAGTTCTACGAGCTTCTCCTGGTCACGCTGTTCGGCATGTACCTGATGATTTCGGCACGTCACTTCCTGCTGTTCGTCATCGGTCTGGAGGCAGCGTCTCTGCCGCTGGCCGCACTGGTGGCATTCAACAAGAAACACTACGAGAGCAACGAGGCAGCCATCAAGTATATACTGACGGCAGTGTTCTCGTCGGCAATCCTGCTGATGGGCCTGAGCTTCGTGTACGCTTTCTCCGGCGGTTCGCTCTATTACAGCGACATCTACACCAACATCACCAGCGGACAGATGTCCGGGCTGCTTATCGTGGCCATGGCATTCATGATTGCCGGCATCGGTTTCAAGCTGAGCCTTGTTCCGTTCCATCTCTGGACGGCAGACGTATACCAGGGAGCACCGACGGCCATCACATCGTATCTGTCGGTAATATCCAAGGGCGCTACGGCATTCGCATTCTTTATCATCTTTGTCCAGGCATTCGGCCAGATCTATCCCGACTGCTGGGAATGGATGCTGTATGCAGTGATCATTGCCACGATTACCGTTGGTAACCTGTTCGCCATCCGTCAGAAGAACCTGAAGCGATTCATGGCCTTCTCGTCTATCTCGCAGGCAGGATACATCATGCTGGGCGCCATGACAAGCTCCACAATCGGACTTGGTTCGATGATGTACTACATCTTCGTGTACATCGTCAGCAACCTCGGCGCATTCGCCGTAATCACGAGCATCGAGAACAAGACCGGCAAGGTCGGCATGGACGATTACGACGGACTGCACAAGACGAACCCCTGGCTGTCGTTCGCAATGACACTGGCCATGTTCTCGCTGGCAGGTATTCCGCCGTTCGCAGGATTCTTCTCGAAGTTCCTGATCTTCACGTCGGCAACCTCCACGGGTTCGATGCCCCTGTACATCCTGGTGCTCATCGCGCTGATCAACACCATCATCTCGCTGTACTACTATCTGCTGGTGGTAAAGGCCATCTGGATCAATCCCGGCGAGGCCAAGGTGGAGGCGTTCAAGAGCAACGCGGGCGAGCGTGCAGCGCTCTGGATCTGTGTGGCCGGTATCGTACTGTTCGGTCTGGTGCCTTACATCTACGAATACTGCTACAACGCCGCCCTGATTCCCGGACTGGGACAGTAAAGCCCGAAGGTCGCGACAGTGAACGACCTATAAGAAGCAAGAATAACGGTCGCTACGGAGACCTGATCATCAATACGGAGAGCGTGCCCGAAAGGGCGCGCTCTCTGAGTGTAAGGGGCCATATAAGCGTACCAAGTATAAGTAATTGACAATAATCTATCAAAAATGTTGTTTTGCAACATATTTGTTTGTCAATTGATTAAAAAGTAACTAAATTTGTAATAATAAAAGAAGCGAGCCTGAGATTCTATGACCAGAGCCTTACGACCCCTTCGCATGAAATGAAAAACTTACCCAAAATTTTATAATTCCTCATGAGTTATCTGAAATTTGACAAGAACCTGATGATAAATTTGGAGCAGAGTCTGCCGAAAGAAATGCTCCGGACGAATCGGTCGGGGGCCTATCATTGTACGACGATTGTGGGATGCAACACACGCAAACAGCATGGATTGCTGGTGATACCGATACCTGAGATGGACGATCAGGCCCATGTCCTGCTGTCATCGCTCGACGAGACAGTGGTGCAGCATGGCGCTGAGTTCAACCTGGGACTGCACCAGTACGGACCGACGACGTTCAGTCCGAACGGTCACAAGTACATCAGGGAATACAGCTGCGAGGTGGTTCCGAGCATATTGTACCGCGTGGGCGGCGTGATATTGTCGAAGGAGAAGGTGTTCATCTCCCATCAGAACCGCATTCTGATCCGCTATACGCTCATAGACGCGCATTCGGACACCACGCTCAAGTTCCGTCCCTTCCTGGCGTTCCGCAACGCCAACGCACTGGTGATGGAAAACTCTGCCATCAACAAAACCATCAATCATGTTCCCAACGGAGTGTCCACCTGTCTGTATCAGGGATATCCCGAACTGTTCATGCAGTTCAACAAGGATGTGAAGTGGGTGGACAACGGCCACTGGTACAAGGGAATAGAGTATTACAAAGACCGTGACCGCGGCATACCCTACAAGGAGGACCTGTGGGTGCCCGGTTATTTCGAAGTGCCCATCAAGAAGGGAGAGTCCATTATCTTCTCCGCTTCGACGGCCGAGACCGATCCGGCACGGTTCGAGACGGTATACGACGAGGAGCTGAAGACGCGCACATGCCGCACCAGCTTCTACAACTGCCTCAAGAACGCCGCCAAGCAGTTCTACCTGAAGAACGAACATGGCGACTACATCATGGCCGGCTATCCCTGGTACAACGTACGCAGCCGCGACGAACTTATCGCGCTGCCCGGCTGTACGCTGTCCGTAGGCCACGAGGATGATTACCACAAGATAATGGGCACCTTCATCAATGCCCTGAATCATTATATCGACACCAAGGAGACGGATCCGGTAATCCACGAGATAGACCTGCCGGACATCCCGTTATGGACCATCTGGGCCATCCAGGCCTACCGCAAGGCCACGGACCAGAAGCAGTGTCTTGAAAAATACGGCGACGAGGTGCGCCGTCTGGTGGAAGATATCCGCAACGGCCGTATCGCCAACCTGCGTGTCAACGACAACGGCCTGGTTTCTACCGAAGGCCGCGACAAGCCCGTGACCTGGCTTTCGGCTTCCATCAACGGCAAGCCCATCATACCGCGCACGGGATACATTCTGGAATTCAACGCCCTGTGGTACAACAGCCTGCGTTTCCTGCAGTCGCTGCTGGAGAACGAGCCGGGCGAGCAGGAATATGTAAAGGAACTCGACGAGCTGGCCACGAAGTGCGGCGAATCGTTCGTCAACACGTTCCTGAACGGCTACGGTTATCTGTACGACTATGTAAACGGCACTTACACAGACCTTGAAGTGCGTCCCAACATGGCCATAGCCATCGGTCTGGAATACAGCCCTCTGAACCGCCGTCAGCGCAAGACCGTGCTCGACTTCTGCACGCGCGAGCTGCTGACGCCCAAGGGACTCCGTTCGCTCAGCCCCAAGAGCCAGAACTATCATCCTACATACGTGGGCAATCCGATAGAGCGTGAATACGCCGTGCATCAAGGTCCGGCGCGTCCCTGGCTGTTCGGATTCTATGCCGACGCCTATTTCAAGGTGTTCGGACTGTCCGGCCTCTCGTTCATAGAGCGTATGCTGATAGGCTATGAGGACGAGATGTCGACGGGATGTATAGGATCGCTGAGCGAGATGTATGACGCCAACCCGCCGTACACCGGCCGTGGCGCCGTGTCCACGGCCAAGAACGTGGGCGGCATACTGACCGTGATCAAGACAGTGAACCAGATGATCAAATTACAGAAATAACCCCTAAACACAAGAGAAATGAGAGCATTAATGTTCGGATGGGAGTTTCCTCCCCACATTCTCGGGGGATTGGGAACGGCGAGCTACGGACTGACCAAGGGCATGCACAATTGCGGCAACATGGACATCACGTTCGTGATACCGAAGCCGTACGGCGACGAGGAGAAGGGCTTTGCCAACATCATAGGCGCCAACAGCACCCCGGTGGCGTGGCGCGACGTGGACTATGACTACGTGGCCAACCGTCTTGGAAAGGTGATGGATCCTCAGCTGTACTTCCAGCTTCGTGACCACATCTATGCCGACTTCAACTATATGCGGCTCAACGACCTGGGCTGCATCGAGTTCTCCGGTCGGTATCCCGACAACATCCTGGAGGAGATAAACAATTACTCGATCGTGGCCGGCGTGATAGCGCGCACGGTGCCTTGTGACGTGATACACTCGCACGACTGGCTGACATATCCGGCCGGCATCCACGCCAAGAACGTGACCGGCAAGCCGCTGGTGATCCACGTACACGCCACCGACTTCGACCGCAGCCGCGGCAACGTGAATCCCACCGTGTTCTCCATCGAGAAGGACGGTATGAACAACGCCGACCATATCATCACGGTATCTGACCTGACGCGCCGCACGGTCATCGAGAAATACGGCATCAATCCCGACAAGGTGACGACGGTGCACAACGCTGTGATACCTTTGAGCGACGACCTGCTGAACCTGCCGCGCCATGAAAAGAAAGACAAGGTGATCACGTTCCTGGGCCGCATCACGATGCAGAAGGGACCGGAATATTTCGTGGAGGCAGCAGCCAAGGTGCTGCAGAAAACCAAGAACGTACGCTTCGTGATGGCCGGCAGCGGCGACATGATGGACGCCATGATACGTCTGGCCGCCCAGCGCAACATAGCCGACAGGTTCCACTTCACAGGCTTCCTGCGCGGCAAGCAGGTGTACGAGATGCTGGCCGATTCCGACGTGTACGTGATGCCGTCGGTGTCCGAGCCTTTCGGTATCTCGCCGCTTGAGGCCATGGAAATGGGCGTTCCCTCCATCATATCCAAGCAGTCGGGATGCGCAGAAATCCTGACCAACGTAATCAAGACCGACTACTGGGACATCGACGCCATGGCCGACGCCATGCACGCGCTGGTGTCCTATCCCGCCATGCACGACTATCTCCGCGTCAAAGGCATAGAGGAGATTCACGGCATCACGTGGGAAAAGGCCGGCCAGAAGGTAATAGACATCTACAACCAGGTCATCAACAAGTAAATTTGCACATCTAAATATGAAATCAGTTTGTTTTTATTTCCACATACATCAGCCGTTCCGGCTGAAACGTTACCGTTTCTTCGACATAGGTAACGACCACTACTATTTCGATGATTTCTCGGACGACGACATCATCACGCGCCTTGCAGAAAATTCGTATATGCCGATGTGCGACACTCTGCTGGATATGATCAAGAGCACGAACGGAGCGTTCAAGTGCGCCCTGAGCGTGAGCGGCACGGCCATCGAGCAGCTGCAGCTCTACGTGCCCGAGATGATAGACAAACTCAAGGCTCTGGCCGACACAGGCTGCGTGGAGTTCCTGTCGGGCACATACGCACACTCGCTGTCGAGTCTGGAGGACACAGAGGAATTCATGCGCGACGTGAAGCGTCACGACGCCATGATCAAGGATCTGTTCGGCAAGAAACCGACCACATTCGCCAACACCGAGCTGATCTATGACGACGACATCGCAGCCGAGGTGGGCCGCATGGGCTTCAACACCTGCGTGACCGTCGGCGCAAAGCATATCCTGGGATGGAAGTCGCCTAACTACGTATATCAGGCCGAGACGGCTCCCGATCTGAAGCTGCTGCTCAGCAACGACAAGCTGGCCGACGATGTGGCCCGCAACTTCGCCAATCCCGAATGGCCGGCTTATCCGTTGACAGCCGACAAGTACATGGACTGGATCGCGGCACTGCCCGAGCAGGAGCAGGTGGTGAACCTGTGGTTCTCGATGGACGTGTTCGGATCGTTCCTGCCCGCCAACACCGGTATCTTCATGTTCATGAAGGCCCTGCCGCAGTTTGCCGCCGAACGTGGCATCCGCTTCGCCACACCGAGCGAGGTGACGGCACAGCTCAAGCCCGTGGGCATGATGAGCGTACCGTATCCTATCTCGGACATCGACGAGGCCCGCGACGTATCGGCATGGAAGGGTAACGACCTGCAGAACGAAGCCCTCAACAAGCTGTATGCCGTGGCCGAGCGCGTAAGCCTCTGCTCCGACCGTCAGCTGAAGCAGGACTGGGAGTATCTGCAGAGCTCCGACCACTTCTACTACATGAGCACAAAGAACATGGCTGACGGCGCAAGCCACGCGGCATTCTCGCCGTACGATTCGCCGTTCTCGGCATTCACCAACTACATGAATGTGCTGGCCGACTTCCTGGTGCGCGTAGAGGAACAGTATCCTGAGAGCATCGACAACGAGGAGCTGAACTCGCTGCTGCTCACCATCCGCAACCAGGCTTCGGAGATTGCTTCGCTTAACAAGGAAGTGAAGTCGCTGCGTGCCGCCCAGGACAGCGAAGACCTCCCCGTGGAGCAGGTTGTCCCCGTTGAGAAGGCTGACGTAGAGACTCCCGCCAAGAAGCCCGGCCGCAAGCCCGCTGCAAAGAAGGCAACTGAAAAGAAGCCAGCCGCAAAGAAAGCTCCGGCCAAGAAGGCTCCGGCCAAGAAGACTGCGAAGAAGGCGGAGAAATAAGTAAGGCAGACCTAAAGGCCTGCGCCCGAACCAACCCTCACAACCGGAGGGAGTGTCCGGGAGACATGGAAAATGAAAATCTCAGTAATAATTAGGGAGGGTGGAACTCAGGTTCCATCCCTCTCTTTTTTTTAGTCCGGTAAATTGGCGTGAGAATGCACTCATGGATTGGCAATGTGCAATTTGGGCTGCACTATGGGTGGATAAGTGTGCAATATATGATGATTTAGGTAGCAAATTGTTGGAATTTTAAAATAATTTGTTGACATTTGCATTCAGAATAGAAAAGCTGTTGGAAAACAGTGTTGAGCAGCTATGAAAAATCAGGCGTGACGAACCTGAGACGCGGCAGCATTGTGCCGGCAACGTAGCTGCATTATGAAGATGATAATTACCCTAAACTGTTTGCATTATGTTAGAGCGGTATCTGGAAAAGACGGAGTTTGAGTCGCTGGAGGATTTTCAGCGTAATTTCAAGATAAAAGTGCCGGAGCACTTCAATTTCGCATACGATGTCGTGGACCGTTGGGCCGAGGAACAACCCGACAAACCGGCGTTGCTGTGGACCAACGAAGCCGGCGAGGAACGGCAGTTCACGTTCCGAGAGATGAAGGAATACTCCGACCGCACGGCCTCTTTCTTCCAAAGCCTCGGAATAGGGCGCGGGAACATGGTGATGCTGATATTGAAGCGCAGATACCAGTTCTGGTTCTCCATATTGGCTCTCCACAAATTAGGAGCAGTGGCTATACCGGCCACACACCTGCTGATGCCCAAGGACATAGTATATCGCTGCAATGCCGCGAAAATCAAGGCGATAGTGGCCGTGGGTGACGAAGTCGTGACCGGGAATATAGAGAAGGCGTTGCCCAAGTGTCCTACGATGCGTCGTGTCATCTCTACCGGACCTATCGTGCCCGAAGGCTGGGAGGACTTCAACAAGGGGATAGCGGAGGCTCCGGAATTCAGACGTCCTGCACTGAAGAACCGCAACGAAGACCTGTCGCTCCTATACTTCACCTCAGGTACAACAGGCGAGCCCAAGATGGTGGCGCACGATTTCCTATATCCGTTGGGCCATATCATAACCGGTAAATACTGGCACAACCTCGACGAGAACTCGCTGCATCTCACATTGGCCGATACGGGATGGGGCAAAGCCGTATGGGGAAAACTGTACGGACAGTGGTTTTCCGGAGCCAACGTGTTCGTGTATGATTTTGACAAATTCAAGCCGAAGGAACTGCTGAACATGTTCCAGAAATACCATATCACATCGTTCTGCGCGCCGCCGACGGTGTACCGTTTCCTCATCCTGGAGGATGTCAGGAGTTATGACCTGAGCGCCTTGCGTTACTGCACCACAGCGGGCGAGGCCATGAATCCGAGCGTGTTCGAGAAGTGGGAGGAACTTACGGGCCTTCCCATTCATGAAGCCTTCGGCCAGACCGAGACCACGCTGACCATCGGCACCTTCCCGTGGATGACTCCGAAGCCCGGCTCAATGGGGATACCGAGTCCCGGCTATCACATCGATCTGCTGAACGATGCCGGCGAAAGCTGCAAGCCCGGGGAGCAAGGCCAGATAGTGATATATACCGAGCCTGACCGACCGTTGGGATTGTTCCGCGAATATCTGTACGACCCTGAGCTGACCAAGGCCGCGCACCGCAACGGCGTGTATTACACCGGCGACATGGCTACACGCGACGAGGACGGTTATTTCTGGTTCGTAGGCCGCGCTGACGACGTGATCAAGTCGTCGGGCTACCGTATCGGACCGTTCGAGGTGGAGAATGCGCTGATGAGCCACGAGGCGGTGGTGGAATGCGCCATTACCGGCGTGCCCGATCCCATACGCGGCCAGTTGGTCAAGGCCACGATAGTGTTGAGCGAGGCATATAAGGAAAAGGCCGGCGATGAGCTGGTGAAGGAGCTGCAGAACTATGTGAAGCATCAGACCGCGCCGTACAAGTATCCTCGTGTCATAGAGTTTGTTGACGAGCTTCCCAAGACCATCAGCGGCAAGATTCGCCGCGTGGACATCCGTAAGAAAGTATCGTAATCATAAGGGATAATATAAAAGATAAAGGCTCCATAACGCGTATGGGGCCTTTGTCTGTATAAATGATAATGATACTATTTGTCTAAAGTGATGTTTATGGGTCCTGAGCCTTTGACGATGAACTGGGCGTGGCCGTTGAAGGCCGGCAAGGTAAACGAGTCGGGATGCTCGCCGGGAGCAGGACGCTCCTTGATGCGGAAGGCCGGGTCGCCGTTGCCGCTGCCTAACAGAGTCTGACCCTCTGACAGGTGTATGGTCAGCGGATTGCAGGCTGTAGGTGCGAAACGCCCCTTCCGGTCGCGCAGAGTGACGTTGATGACGCGGATGCCGTCCTGTTCGTGAGCAGTCTCGATGTCCAACTTCTCGGCAGGTCCGGAGGTCTCTACGACCGAGGTCCTGACCGGCTTGCCGTTCTTATAGCCCTTGGCCGTGACCTTGCCCGGTTTATAGACGGCCTGGAACGCTACGTGCTGACCGGGCGTCACTTTCTTGCGGCCTAAGTTCTTGCCGTTCACGTTCAGTTCCACTTCGTCCATGTTGGAATATACCCAGATGTCGATGGTCTCGCCCTCGTGGCCTTCAAGATTCCAATGCGGCAGGATATGGAGCACAGGCTGATTGGTCCACTGCGACTGCAAATAAAACGCCTCGTCCTTGGGGAATCCGGCATAGTCCAGGATTCCGAACTCGCTTCCCGTGGCCGGGAATACCAGGGGATTCGGTTCGCCGCGATAGTCGAAGCCGGTCCAGTAGCAGAGACCGAGCAGCCAGGGACGGTCGCGGTAGAAAGTCCAGCCGCGCGCAATGCGGTTCAGCGTGCCTTCTTTGTCAGGCGTACGGTTCAGCGATGCCATGTGTCCGTTGGCCTTGTCGTCGAAATAAACGCCTCGCGTGCCGCAGCCCGTGGTCTCCTCCGAGCCGAATGCGATGCGGCCCGGATAGTTGCGGCGGTGTTCCTCCACTGGATTCTGCATGATGTAGTTGTAACCGGCCACATCAGGGCTGATTACGACTGTCGGGCCGCTGGACGTGGCCACGGTCATAAGGCGGGTGGAATCGAGGCTGTGCGAGATGTCGCGCAGGTCCTTCACGATGCGGTCGCCGCGCTTGTCCCATTCCACGCCCCATTCCTCGTTGCCGACGCTCCACAGTATCACCGAAGGATGGTTGAAGTCGCGGTCTATCATCTTCTCAAGCTGGCCGGTGTGGTAGTCGTTGATGCCGAGCAGACGGTTTTCCTCTACAAGCATTATGCCCAGGGAGTCGGCAGCCGCGATGGCTTCGGGGGTGAAAGGATTGTGCGAGGTGCGAACGGTGTTGATGCCGTATTTCTTCAGCTCCTTCAGACGGTAGACATTGACGGCGTCCGGGATACCGGCGCCTACGCCAGGATGGTCCTGATGCTGGTCGACGCCATGTATCTTATAATGTCGGCCGTTGACGAACAGACCTTTGTCTGGATCGAACGTCAGGGTGCGGAATCCTGTGCGGATACGTTCGGATTCAATGTCACGGCCATTGTCCTGCAGCGTTACTGTCACGTCGTAGCGCTCGGGACTGTCAGGACTCCACAGCTTCAGGTCCTGAGGCTTAAGGTCGATCTGCCACTTGGCCTCGCCGCGAGGCTTTATGACGGCAGGTACAGTCACAGAAGAAGCCCCGCCCTGAATGGCTTGGCCGGACAGAGAAGTTATGTTGACATTTACCTGAAGCCCCTTGACATCGGCATGGGAGAGATTCTCGATTATGCCGCTTACCGTCACGGTGCCGTCACCGCTGCGGTCAGAGCCTGGGGTGCTGTATTGTACACGTGTCTTGTCGGGCATAAGGCGCACCAATGGCGACTTTTCAAGCCAGGCGTGACGGTAGATGCCGCCACCCTCGTAGAACCAGCCCTCCTCGAAAGTGGCGTCGGAACGGACGGCGATGACATTCTCGGAATCGGGACCGTAATTCAGATAGGGGGTGATGTCGTAACGTTGGCGCGTATATCCTGAAGGTTCGCCTCCGAGGTAGAAGCCGTTGACCCAAACCTGCGAGTCGCGGAATATGCCGTCAAACATCAGGTCGTAGTGAGCCGTCGAGTCCTCGGGCTGCAGGGTGAATGTCTTGCGGTACCATCCAACGGATGTCTCGGGGTATTTATAGCCCACGGTCTTGTAGCCGTGGCTGTGCGAAGCCAGCGAATCGTACGGGATGTCTACCACAAAATCGAACGGCAGATTGACGCGATGCCAGAGCGAATCGTTGAATTTAGGAGAATACGGTCCGGCATTGTGGATGGAATTGGCCTTGGTGAGATAGTTGAAATACTCTGTGCCACGTCCGAAATCCTTGGCGGGGTCGGTATGTCCGAAAGCGAAAGCCCAGTCCGGGTCGATGTTGATGCGCGTGCGCGACGACACTGATGCCGAATATGTCAGGACTCCGGCTCCGATTATCGCGAGGGGGACGAGAATATTTTTCATAGTCAGAATAATTTCGATAAAGGTAGTTAAAAAAGCGTATATAGCCAAGGAAGTTGTGAAAATGAGGAAAAAATGATAATTTTGTACAGAAAAACAGAGGAACCACACAGAGGCGTGGTCTGTCGCTCCGGCCTATGGGGCCGTAGAGGAAAGTCCGGGCAACACAGGACGCCGCATTTTCTAACGGAAAGCTGGCAGCGATGTCAGGGATAAGTGACAGAGAACGACCGCCCGGCGGCGCAAGCAGCCGGGTAAGGGTGAAAAGGCGAGTGTAAGAGACCACCGGGCCGCATGGCGACATGTGGCGCCGCACATCCTGCGGGTTGCAAGGCCAAATACACCGGCAGTCAAGGATGGTCCGTCCATTGCCGGGGGGTAGGCTGCTATAGCCGGCAGGCAACTGCCGACAAAGATAAATGACAGACGCGGAACGGAAATTGTTCCGTACATAACCCGGCTTACAGCGCCTCTGTGCATCATAATGGGTCTTTGGCTAAGGCTGAAGACTCATTTTGTTTGTTATTAAAACAAAAACGCCGGGTAATCGGCCTGTTTCTAAATAGACGGATGTATGAAGAAGAAAAAGGATAATTTCATCACAAGACTGGTGGACAGGATAATGCGATGGTGGGAATATTGTTCCACCGGGGTGTGGAGCGACGGGCGCAACACTGTGGGCGTCAGGTTCGTGAAGACTGTCAATCTGTCAGTGAAATCCTTTTTTGACCGCGGTCTTCAGATCAAGTCGATGGCGCTGACCTACAATACTGTGCTGTCGATAGTGCCGGCATTCGCGCTGATGGTGGCCATCGGCCGGGGATTCGGCCTGCAGGATTCGGTGCAGAACGAGCTGTACATGCTGTTCCCGGCCCAGCACAAGGCCATAACGACATTTATGAAATTCGTCGACTCGTATCTGTCAAGCACTACGCAGGGCCTGTTTGTGGGCGTGGGCATCATAGTGCTGTTGTGGACGGTGATAATGCTGCTGTCGGGCATAGACGACGCTTTCAATTCCATCTGGGACGTGCGGAGCGAGCGCACCCTGTTCCGCAAGTTTACAGATTATATCACTATCTGCCTTATGGTGCCGATATTGTTGATATGTTCGTCGGGAGTGTCGATATTCATGTCTGACACGGTGCAGGGAATGGTATATTTCTCATTCCTGACGCCAGTGGTGAACCTGATGCTCGAACTGACGCCCCTGGTATTGTCATGGCTGGCGTTCACCATCTCGTACTGGCTGATACCCAATACGAAAGTCAACTTCAAGTTCGCCGCCATTTCGGGACTGATGGCCGCCATCGGATTCTACGTGGTGCAGTGGCTTTTCATCAACGGTCAGATATATGTGTCGCGCTATAACGCCATCTACGGGTCGTTTGCCTTCCTGCCGCTGCTGTTGGTGTGGCTGCAGATCTCATGGCTGATATTGCTGAGCGGATGCGTGCTGACATATTCGCTACAGAATGTGTTTACGTTCAACTTCCTGGGCAGCGAGGAGACCTTGTCGTACCAATCGCGGGCCGCAGTGGCCGTGATAGTGATGGCTGTGGTGGCACGCCGTTTCGAAAAAGGGGAGACTCCGCTGACCCGCACTCAGTTCGCCGCGGAATATAATCTGCCCGTTCGGGTGCTGGGCCGCATATTGGAGAGGCTGAAGGATGGAGGGTTGATATATCCCGTATCCATCAAGGAGGATGAACTGGGCATAGGCCCGAGCCGGGATGTGCATGACATGACTGTGGGTGATGTGCTCAAGACATTCACCAATGCCGGCGACAGTGAGGTCTCGCCCGATTTCCGCAGGATATACGAGCCTGTGTTCGAGATGCTGTCGGGTCCGGAGCAGAGGAGTTACGATGCCTTTTCACGAATTAAACTCATAGATGTACCGGTGCCGCTGCCCGAGCAGGTGCACGCCATGGTGACTGGTGAGCCAGTGGTCAGCGATTCTGCGACAAAGCCTTGATGCGCGCGCGGCAGATGTCGACTATTTCTTCAGCGGAGAAACGGGAGGTGTCGAGACAGATATGGTATGTTTCGGCGTGTCCCCACTTGTGGTTGGTGTAATAGTTATAGTACGATTCGCGTGCGTTGTCCATCTTGCGGGCCAGCGAGCGGGCCGCCGACTCGGTGTCGGTGTCCCGGCGTTCCATGATCTTGCGAATGCGGTATTCCGCAGGAGCATGCAGGAAGACGCTGATGAGTCCCGGACGGTCGCGCAGGATATAGTCGGCGGTGCGGCCCACTATCACGCACGGGCCTTTGTCGGCCAGCTGGTTGATGACGCGCGACTGGATGCTGTACAGTCCCTCGTTGTCGATGTCAGAGAACTCGGCCATGGCGTTCTCCACGCCATAATTGAACTGCAGCATGCTGCGTATCCACGAGGGACGTTTTTCGTCAGCTCCGTCAAACAGGCGCTTGTCGAATCCCAAGGCTTCGGCGGCACGGCTCAGAAGCGTTTTGTCGTAATAGTCGGCACCAAGGCTTCGCGCTATCATTTTACCTATTTCCCTTCCGCCGCATCCGAACTGGCGACCTATGGCTATGATAAACGGAGTGTTCGACGTGTCTTTTACGACTGGCTTTTGTTGAGACATAACGCTCTGATAATTAATTTAATATTGTAGATAATCCGGATTGATCGATGGATGTCCGGATAAAAATATTTCAGAAATTGGCTCAAAATTATAAATAATTAGGTATTTTTGCAATTTCAAACGTCTGTTTTTGAAACGGATTTTGACAATTGATTAAGAAAAAGACAACAAGAACGATATGAGCGAACAGAACGAAAGCAAAGGTATGGAGCTATATGAATATATAGTTGACCATGTGGACGAACTGGGGAGCGATCCTAAAGAAACAGTGGATAAGTTGAGGGCTGCCGACCAGACGGGACAGTTTCTGGCGAGCACGGCTCGTTATCTTGCGGCCATAGACCGCGAGCGGTTTGAATGCTGGCTGAGTCCGTTGGTGGAAGGAGCTATCGAAAAGGATCGCGAACGCCGTTACATAGGTTCGTTGCTCGAGGCTCTGTGGGGCAGCGACTACGAAGAGCATGTGGCGGAACTGAAAGAAACAGATAATAATTTCCGCCGGATATACCGGCGCATACACCCTGAAGAAGATGCGATGTAACATATTGGCGGTACTGTTGTTGACAGTCGGAATGATAGCCGGCGGTGAGGCCGCTGTAAATAAAAGCGGAACACAGGTACGGACCACCCCAAAGGCCAGGACCACCCAGAAGTCCGCAACCACAAGTGCCGCTAAGAAAAAAACTACCAATAAGGCAAAAGGAACCGCGACTGCACGCCAGGGCCAGTCGAAAGCCACACAGGACATTCGCCCCGGAACCGAATTGCTGAAAGTAAAAACTAAAGTGCAGGAACAGGAGAAACCGATAGTGGAAAAGAACATAATGGTGGACTTCGTGACCACGATGGGTCCGATTCGTATCAAGCTCTATGACGACACTCCCGAGCATCGCGACAATTTCGAGAAGCTGGTGAAGGATGGTTATTACAACGGGATGCTGTTCCATCGCGTCATAGACGAATTCATGGTACAGACTGGGGATCCGAATTCAAAGAATGCGGCGGCAGGCGAGGCTCTTGGCGCAGGAGATCCGAGCTATACATTGCCGGCCGAGATAAAGTATCCCGAGCATTATCACAAATACGGAGCACTGGCTGCGGCACGCACGGGCGACCAGTTCAATCCGCAGCGACGCAGCAGCGGCAGTCAGTTCTACATAGTGACGGGTCAGAAATACAGCCGCGAACAGCTCGAGAAGATGAACCGCGCCATGCTGATGCGTAAGCGTCAGACCATGTACAAGGCGTTGGAAAATATGAATGCCGAGAGTATCAGGAAGCTTAAGGAGATCGACAACGACGAGGCGCGAGCCTTGATGGACACAATTTATTCCCACATGGAAAGAGACGTGCTTAAATGGCATCCCGAGACTCCACTGCCTGAAAATCTTGTGAACGATTACACAACCATCGGAGGTACTCCTCATCTTGACGGACAGTACACCGTGTTCGGCGAGGTGGTGTCGGGCATGGAAACCGTGGAGAAGATTCAGAAAACTGAAACCGACGCTCGCGACCGTCCCAAGGAGGACATTCGCATAATAAGCGCAAAAATCGTGGAGAAATAAACTTACAGATAAAATAATGAGCTGTAAATTTTGCCAAAACGGATAAAACCATTAAATTTACAGCGAAATATGAAATTCGGTCCGAATTCCAATCAACAAAGAGTCGGAGGGATCGAGAACAAACAGACAATGGACGAACTTGAAAAGAAGGTACCTGAAGTGGAAGTGACGGAGGTGAAGGCTACGGAAGTCGAGACTCCGGAAGTCGAGGCAGCGGTCAGCGAGCCCACTGAAGGCGCATGTGTAGCAGAGACAGAAGAGGCTCCGGCCCGCAACGTACACGCCATGAGCAAAGAAGAACTCGTGGCCGCGATGAAGGAGATTCTGGAGAATGACAAGATGGAAAGCCATCGGGAAGTGACGGCGATGAAGCAGGCGTTTTTCAGTCTGCGCAGCCGCGAACGGCTGGAGGAACTGAACGCTTTCGTGGAAGCCGGCAACGAACCGGCCGCCTTTGCGGCCAAGCCCGACGAGCTTGAGAATGAATTCAATACGCTCTACGCTACATTCAAGGAGAAACGTCAGGAATATATTGCGGCCGACGAGGCGCGCCGCCAGGCCAATCTGGAGCAGAAGCTCGAGTTGCTGGAAAAGATGAACGCCATAGCGTCGGACATCGACACTGTGAACGTCAAGTTCCAGGAATTCCAGCAGCTTCAGGCCGACTTCCGCGCCATCAAGGATGTGCCGCCGGCCGCCGAAAGCGAGATATGGAAGAATTTCCAGACCGTAGGCGAGCAGTTCTACGACCATCTGAAAATGAACAAGGAGCTCCGCGATCTTGATTTCCGCAAGAACCTTGAGGCCAAGCGCGCATTAGTGGACGAGGCCCGCAAGCTCAGCGAGGTGAACGATCCGGTTCAGGCGTTCCGCAAGCTGCAGGAACTGCACGAGGAATGGCGCAACATAGGCCCGGTCGCCAAGGAACTGCGTGAGTCGTTGTGGGAGGAATTCCGCGAGGCTTCGACGGTGGTGAACAAGCGTCATCAGGAATATTTCGAGCAGCGCAAGGCTTCCGAGCAGATCAACGAGGCCGCCAAAGAGGAACTCTGCAAGCAGATAGAGGAGCTGAATCCCAGCGAGAACACCACCTTCGCGCAGTGGAACACTATGACCGACCAGATCATCAACCTGCAGAAGAAGTGGAAGGAATACGGCTACGCGTCGAAGAAAGCCAATACCGCGCTGTACACCCGTTTCCGCCGCGCCTGCGACAACTTCTTCGAGGCCAAGACGGAATATTTCCGCCGCACCCGCGAAGGATTCAACGAGAACTTAGCGAAGAAGATAGCCCTGTGCGAGAAGGCCGAGAAACTGAAGGAGAATCCGGACGTGAAGAATCCTACGGACGAGATAGTACGTCTGCAGGCCGAATGGAAGACCATCGGGGCCGTTCCGCGCAAGCAGAGCGACGAGGTCTGGAAGCGCTTCACCGACGCATGCAATTATTTCTTCGACGAGCGCAAGCGTCAGACCCGCGAGCGTCGCAAGGAGGAGAACGAGAACCTGGATGCCAAGAAGGCCATCATAGCCAGACTGAAGGAACTGCCGCTGGACGGCGACCGCCGCGAGGTGATAGGCCAGGTGAAAGACCTGCAGGCCGAATGGAACAAGATCGGATTTGTCCCCTTCAAGGTAAAGGACAGCATCTTCAAGGAATACCGCGAGATCTGCGACACACTGTACAACACCTACACGGAGCGTGAAAGCAACCGCCGCATGAACAACTGGCAGGAGAAGATGGGCAAGATGCGTGGCGACGGCAGCAAGGTGAGCAGCGAACGCGAAAAGCTGGTCCGCGCACTGGAAGCCCGCAAGAGCGACCTGCTGACATACGAGAACAATCTTGGATTCTTCAACGTCAAATCGTCGGCCGGCAACTCGATGCTGAAGGAAATGGAACGCAAGATAGCCCGCCTGAAGGAGGAGATAGAGGAAATCAAGCAGAAGATCCGCATGGTTGACAATCCCGAGGCGGCCAAACCCGCCGTGACCGAGGAGAAGGCCGAAGTAAAGGAAGAAGCCAAGGCTGAGGAAAAAACAGAAGATTAATCATTAACCGAGACATACATGAATACGGCACTCAATTATGATGAGCGCCGTATTCTTTACAAATATAGATGAAAGTAACCGTAACTATGATAGTGGCCGCCATGGCAGGTATGGCGGCATTTGGATTGCAGGCACAATATGTGGACATAACCAATGCGTTGTACCCGGAGCGATATGAGCAGAACGACACGACGCATAATCCGGGCGACGACATCATCATCAAGAGCCCCACGGTGCTGAAATATGTAGAGCAGCGTGACAGCCTTGCCGAAGCAGCCGAACGGACAGAAAAGGTGGAGATCCCGACAGCGTCCAAGGCCAAAGCGAACATTCCCGCATCGGGTGCTACTGTAGCCAAAGGGACGAAACCCAGAAAATCCTATCGGCCGGAAGATGAAGCCGAATCGGCGGGCAAGGCTCCTGTATATGCAATATCCGAATCTGACAAAGGCAGTGTCAAGCCCGGCGATTACACCGCCAACATGGCCCAGGCCCGTCAGGGCGATGCCGCAGCACAATATGTGATAGGAATGTGTTACCTTGCAGGCGCGGGCGTGGAGCAAAACACGAGCGATGCGTGGAAATGGCTGGCGCGTTCGGCCGAACAGGGCAATGAGAACGCCCAGTTCCAGATAGGCAAGATGTACGACGCCGGCATTGGCGTGAGCCGCAGCGACAAGGAGGCGGCATACTGGTATCGCCGCGCCGCGCGCAACGGCCATGTGGAGGCATTATTAGCCACGGCCAAGGAATTCGAGCTGGGCCGCGGTGTGCTGCAGGATAAGCGTGTGGCCGCCGAAAACTACTGGCGTGCGGCCGAACGCGGAAGCGCGCAGGGTGCCTACAACTTCGCCATCATGCTGCGTGACGGTGTCGGCGTGCAGCAGGACCTGCCCCGCGCACTGAAATATTTCATGCAGGCGGCCGAAAGTTCATATTCCGACGCTGCCGGACAGGTGAGCATGCTTCAGTCCAACGGAGTGAAGCTGCGCCCGACCAAAACGGGCGCGGTCAGAAAGAAGACGGGTGTGACGGCATCGTCCAAGAGCCGTAACCACAAGGCCGCTGCTGCTAAATCCGGACACAAGTCGAAAAGAAGATAACGGATCCACACCGGAAACACACTATAAACTGAAAACACCGTGAGTAAAAACGAAAAGGAAGCGCACCGCGAGCTGATACTGATAAACATATCCGGTCCGGACCGGGCCGGCATCACGGCCCAGCTGACAGGCATACTGGCCGACCACGACGCCACGATACTGGACATAGGGCAGGCCGACATCCACCACACCCTTGCGATGGGTATGCTGGTGATGACCGACAGCACGCGCAGCGGCGACATACTGAAGGAACTGCTGTTCGCCACCAACGAGATGCACGTGCAGGTGCAGTTCAGCATCGTGCCCGAGGATGAATACCAGTCGTGGGTAGCCGCCCAGGGCAAGAACCGTTACATCCTGACGCTGTTGGGACGGCACATCACGGCGCGGCATATATCGGAGATATCGAAGATAATAGCCAACCAGGGCCTGAATATCGACACTATTACGCGTCTGACCGGACGTATGCCCTTAGACGCCAACACGGAGATGGCCACCAAGGCATGCATCGAGTTCTCGGTGCGTGGCAATCCGAAAGATAAGACCAAGATGCAGAGTGACATACTGCGCCTTACGTCGGAACTGAACTTCGACGTCTCGATGCAGGAGGACACCATGTACCGCCGCTGCCGCCGGCTGATATGTTTCGACATGGATTCCACTCTGATACGCACCGAGGTGATAGACGAGCTGGCAGACCGTGCCGGAGTTGGACCGGAAGTGCGCGCCATAACCGAAAGTGCGATGCGCGGCGAGATAGACTTCTGTGAAAGTTTTACGCGAAGGGTTGCCTTGCTCAAGGGGCTGGACGTGTCGGTGATGAAGGAAATAGCCGACAACCTCCCCATTACCGAGGGCGTGGAGAAGCTGATGTCCGTGCTGAAGCGTTCGGGATATAAGACAGCTATATTGTCGGGCGGTTTTACTTATTTCGGACAGAGTCTGAAGAACCGATTCGGCTTCGATTACGTTTATGCTAATGAACTGGAGATTGGTCCTGACGGAAAGTTGACAGGGCGCTACGTGGGCGACATAGTCGACGGCAAGCGCAAGCGCGAGTTGCTGAAGCTGTTGGCGCAGGTGGAGAACATCGACATAGCGCAGACCATAGCCGTAGGCGACGGAGCCAACGACCTGCCGATGCTTTCGGAGGCCGGCCTGGGCATAGCGTTCCACGCGAAGCCCAAGGTGAAAGCCGAAGCCTCGCAGAGCATTTCGACCATAGGTCTTGACGGGGTGCTCTACTTCCTGGGATTCAAGGACTCCTACATGAAGCTATAAACGCGCGGCTTCGGCCGCATATCTCAGTCGGCTTTGAGCCGCAAACATGATGAGCGCGACAAGGAATATTGCGAAAAGGTTATGCGCGGCGGTATGTGTCATATCCGCTGCCTTGGGTGTGAACGCCACAGGCTCGTCGGCCATGCCTGATTCGGTGATACGCACGCCGCACAACGACAGCATAGCCAGACCTGACCGGCAGACGGTAGGACTGGTGCTGAGCGGCGGCGGCGCCAAGGGCATAGCCCATGTGGGAGTAATCAAGGCTCTGGAGGAAAACAATATCCCGATAGATTATGTGACCGGCACATCTATGGGCGCCATCGTCGGCTCGCTTTATTCATGCGGATGGAGTCCGGACCGGATGCTGGAGTTCTTCACCAGTTCCGATTTCGGATACTGGAGCACAGGCACGATTCCGCCCGAACGAATCTATTACTACATTCAGCCCACTCCCACGCCGAAATGGCTTGAAGTGAACATCAACTTCAAGTCCGGCGGCAAGAAGATGCTGAACGAGGTGCTTCCCACCTCGCTGATCAGCCCGTTGCCCATGAACATCGAGTTCCTGAACCTGTACGGGCCATACAGCGAGCAATGCGGCGAAAACTTCAACAATCTGTTCGTGCCCTTCAGATGCGTCACATCGGATGTCTACCACAAGCATAAGATAGTGCTGTCGCACGGGTCGCTCGGCGACGCCGTGCGCGCGTCGATGAGTTTCCCGCTCGTGTTCCGACCCATCAAGCTGGACGGCGTGCTGGTATATGACGGCGGCATATACGACAACTTCCCGGTGAACGTGATGGAGAAGGACTTCCATCCCGATTTCATGATAGGCGTGCAGGTGGCCGGCGCCGACAAGGCCCCGATGCGCGGAGACCTCTACTCGCAGCTGGAGGACATGATAATCCAGAACAACGACTACTCGATGCCGAGCGCCGATGGAATCAAGATAAAGGTCCCGGTGTCGAATTTTGCCGTCCTGCAGTTCGACAAGGCCAAGGAAATATACGAGATTGGGTATAAATCGGGACTGGCCATGATAGACAGCATCAAGAAGCGCGTCACGGCCCGGCGCACGCCGGAAGATCTGGCTGCAAGCCGCGCCGGATTCGCGGCAAAGACACCGGCCCTGGAGTTCGACTCGATAGCCGTGACAGGAGCCACGCCCGATCAGGCGCGATACCTGCGTTTCCTCTTTTTCGGAGGGCGTTCCCACTCCATCGGAATGCCCGGCGTGATCAATTCCTATTACCGAGCCGTAACCGACGGTACGCTTAACAATCTGGTGCCCAATGCCGAATTCGGCAAGGACGGCCACAATACGTTGTTGCTGCAGGCCAGTCAGAAACGTCCGTGGAACATCGGCGTGGGAGGATGGATATCATCGTCGACCAATTCCATGCTGTATCTGAAGTTCGGCTACCACTCCATGAGCTTCAACTCGCTGGACGTGTCGGTCAGCGGCTGGGTAGGTCAGAGCTACTATGCCGGATTGCTGTCGGCAAGGTTTACTTTCCCGAGCGCCCGCCCCTCGCTGGTGCAGCTGGACGGACTGATGAGCCGGCAGAAGTATTACGACTCGGAGGTGCTGTTTTATCAGACCGGTTCGCCGGCATTCATCACCGAGGACGAGAATTATCTGCGCGGCAGCTACATCTGGGCAGCCAGCCGCAAGGTAAAGGGATGGGTGTCGGCCGCGTGGGGATACATGAACGACAGATACTTCCCCGACAGCGAGGGCTCGTATCACGACCGTTCGCGCGACCGCACCAAATATTGGCTCGGGGTGCTGAGAGTGGGATTTGAAAAGAACACGCTGAACAACAAACTGTATCCCAGCGAGGGCGTGCATTGGAACTTTGAATTCCGGGGGGCGTTCGAAAAGAGTTCGTTCTATCCGGAAAACGTGATGAAGACCACCCAGCGCGACAACTGGAACGCCGCGTTATGGGCATACTACAAACATTTCTTTCCGGTGCACCGGAACATTAAACTCGGGGTGATGGGCAACGCCATGGGCAATTACAAGAAGCTGAAACAGAACTACACTTCGACCTTGGTGCATTCGGCAGAGTTCGCACCCACGCCGTCGACCCAGAACTATTTCAACGAGGCGTTCCGCTCGGACAATTATGTCGCGGCCGGACTGATACCCGTGTGGACGCCGTCGCGCGGATTCCAGATCAGAGGTGATTTCTACGGATACTCAAAGGTGCGCGGACTCAAGAACCTCGGACCTTCTGTGACCGAGTATGGCAAATGGTTCCCCAAGGTGGAGTTCATCGGAGAGGTGGCGGCTGTCTATAATTTCCCGTTCGCCAGCCTCAGCCTGTATGTCAACTATCTGAGTTCGCCCAAGAATAACTGGAATTTCGGTATAAACTTCGGCTTGTTCTTCCAAGCCCCAAAACTGATTCATTGATGTATAGGAATATAATCGGAATATTAGCCGCCGCTGCAGGCGTCATAACCCTTCTCTCGGGAGGATGCGGCCGCTCCGGTAACGGAGATTCGCGTGAGTATCAGAACGCCGAGGGAATGATATGGAACACCACGTATCACGTCACGTATAACGGAGCCCCCGAACTGAAAGACTCGATAATGCAGGTGCTGAACAAGGTGGGAGCATCACTTAACGTGTTTGACGAGAAATCGCTTGTGAGCCGGGTCAACGTCAGCGACAGTACGGCCGTAGACACCGATTTCATCAGGGTATACGTGGAGTCGGTGAAGGTGAACCGGCTCACGGAGGGTGCCTTTGACCCGACATTGGGTCCGCTGATCGAGGCATGGGGCTTTGGCAAGGGGCATAAGGCTACGGCCGACACAGCCCGTATAGATTCATTGATGAAATTCGTGGGGATTGACAAGACGCGTCTCACCATGGACACGCTGGTTAAGGATGACAGCCGCATACGGTTTAATTTCTCGGCCATCGCCAAGGGTTACGGCTGCGACTGCGTGGGCGAGATGCTGAAGCGCAACGGCGTGGAGGATTGGCTGATAGAGATAGGAGGCGAGATCTCGTGCCAGGGCAAGAGTCCCGAGGGAGGCAAATGGCGGGTGTCGATAGACCGTCCGGTGATGCAGAAGGACCGCATACTTCACGACTCGCAATGCGTGGTGGAGGTGACGGATGCCGGAATCGCCACGTCGGGCAATTACCGCAACCTGCAGAGTGACACCAAGGGACAGTATTACGGACACACCATTTCGGCACGGACGGGACGCCCGGCGCGTACGGACGTGATAAGCGCCACGGTGATAGGACGCACAGCCATGGAGTCGGATGCACTGGCCACGGCGTTCATGGCTATGGGCGCCGATGATGTGAAACGCCTCAACAAGTCCACGCGACTCCCCGTTATGCTCGTTTTGGCCGATTCGACGGTGTGGTGCTCAGGCCAATTTGAAAAATTAATGGTTCGTTAACGCACTTAGAGTGTGTTTACTTTTAAATCAAATTAAGATTGAGAGGATTTTTTGAGATGATTTTGCAAGCCAAGGAGGGAGCGGTGCGGGCACCGTGACCGACGAGGCTTGGCAAAATCAGCCAAAAAAGACCTCAATATTAATTTGAAGTTTAAATAATCACTCTATTCATTTGTTAAAACGGTTTAAAAGTAAACACACTCTTAGTTCTTGATTTGTTTATTACAGAAATATTTATTAAGTTTGCATAATAACAATATACACAGAGATACAATAACATTAACGTTCATAAAACAGCTTTACAAACAAACAAAGAACCTAAAACTTATATAACTATGAAAGAGGCATACGTATTTTTGGCAGAGGGGTTTGAAGAAGTAGAAGCATTAACGCCGGTAGATGTGCTGCGTCGCGCGGGACTTCCGGTTAAGACGGTGTCGATTACCGAGGATCATGAGGTGACGGGTGCGCATGGCATTACGGTCCGCGCGGACGTGTTGCTGCGCGACACAGATTTCAATGGAGCCGCGTGGCTGATATTGCCCGGCGGACTTCCCGGAGCCACGAACCTGTATGGCTGCAAGGCACTGCGCGAGTTGCTGAAGGCGCAGTACGAGAGCGCAGACGGACGTATCGCCGCCATCTGCGCGTCGCCTGGCGTGGTGTTAGGCCAGCTCGGACTGCTGAAGGGACGCAAGGCCACATGCTATCCGGGATTTCAGAAATATATGGAAGGCGCCGACTATCAGGACCGCCGAGTGACGGTGGACGAGAAGTTCGTGCTCGGCAACGGCCCCAGCAGCGCTTTGCCGTGGGCGCTGGCCATTGTGACGGCATGGGCCGGCGAGGAGAAGATGAGCTCAACCGCCAACGCCATGCTGCTGTATCCCAACGGGCAGCAGACGATGGAGAACTTTTTCGGATAATTCCGGAACTCTAATACACTGAATGGACAGATACTATACGATACAGGGAGCCGGCTCGTCTCAATACAAGGAGAAGATGAGCCGGTTTCTTTCATTTGCGTTGCCGGCGTATACGGCCGAGGAATGCAAGGAACTGATAAAGGAATATCAGAACAGATACCATGACGCGCGGCATGTATGCTGGGCTTATATGTTGGGTCCGGAGCGCAGGGAATGGCAGCTGTCGGACAACGGCGAGCCGTCGGGCACGGCGGGCAAGCCTATATTGGGGCAGATCAACAGCATGGAACTTACGGACGTGCTGGTGATAGTGGTGCGCTATTTCGGCGGCATCAAGCTCGGGACGTCGGGACTGATACAGGCCTACCGCGAGGCGGCGCGCGAGGCGCTGGAGGATGCGGGCGTGAAGGAGATGCGGCAGATGGTGAGGCTGCGTCTGGAAGTGCCGTATGCCAAGGCCGAGGGGGTGATGAGGATAGTGAAACAACCCGATATAAGAATAGTGAATCAGACATTCGACAACCAGTGCGGACTGGAGATAGAATTCCCGCTGGATATGGAAAGTGAACTGCGCGGACGGCTGGGAAGCGCGGACGAGTGCAGGATTCTCGAATAACGGCATATTTAAGAAAAAAGCGTAAAAATCTAAGAAAAAACGCTTTAAATGATTGCCGAATGAAAAAAAATTACGATATTTGCAGTGCGAAAAAACAAGCACCCCTTGAATGACGTCTAAAATGACGTTCAAAACGGTGGATCTCAGGTAATTGAGTGTCCCAGGGATGCTTTTCGCGCATAAACTAAAGAGAATAGAAATTTCATAACGAAATATAATAACTCATACACAATGACAAAAGCAGATATAGTAACAGAGATCTCGCGCAAGACCGGACTGGAGAAGGCAGCAGTGCTGACCGTTGTTGAAGAGTTCATGACTACAGTAAAGGAGAGCATGGGCGCCGGCAATAACGTTTATCTGAGAGGCTTCGGCAGCTTCGTGGTTAAGACCCGCAAGGAGAAGACCGCACGCAACATCTCGAAGAACACGGCAATCAAGATTCCGGAGCACAAGGTTCCGACCTTCAAGCCCTCGAAGGTGTTCCTGGAGGAGATCCACTAATCGGACGAGTCAGGAGAGAAACGGATTCCGACCGGAATCCTGAAAATATTAGTAATACTAAAACCAAACAACGATGCCAAGCGGAAAAAAGAGAAAAGGCCACAAGATGGCCACTCACAAGCGCAAGAAAAGACTGAGAAAGAATCGTCATAAGAAGAAGTAAGCAGGTCCTGCGGGATTTGTGACCCGCAAGGGAGCTTCGCATACGACAATCTTGCGAAATAAAGGACAAACGGGACCCCGCCCCTCGGGATGGGGCTTCGTTTTGTTCTTTTTTATTTAAGCGCGTACCATATTGCGCATTTTAATGTAGAAATGAAAAGCGAATTAGTAGTAGATGTAAGCCGCGAGGAAGTGTCGATAGCGCTTCTCGAGGATTCGCGTCTGGTGTCGCTTCAGAAGGAGAGCCGCAACATAGCGTATGCCGTGGGCGACCTCTATCTGGCCAAGGTCAAGAAGCTGATGCCGGGACTGAACGCCGCATTTGTTGATGTCGGCTACGAAAAGGACGCTTTTCTTCATTATCTTGATTTGGGACCTCAGTTCAACACCTACATACGCTATGTGCGCGAGGCGTTGGACGACAAGCGAAAGGTTCCCAGTGTGTCGAAACTGAAATTCGACCAGGACATTCCGAAACAGGGCACCATCCAGGACGTGCTGAAGCCCGGCGACCAGCTGCTGGTGCAGGTGGCCAAGGAGCCGATATCGACCAAGGGTCCCCGACTCACCACCGAGATATCCTTTACGGGACGGTTTATGGTGCTGATGCCGTTCGGCGACAAGATCTCCATATCGCAGAAAATCAAAAGCACGGAGGAGAAGATACGTCTGCGTCAGCTGATAGGCAGCATCAAGCCCAAGGGATTCAGCGTGATAGTACGCACGTCGGCCGAAAACAAGCGCGTCGCGGAGCTTAACAACGAGATGCGCACACTGCTCAAGAGCTGGGAGGACTCCATAGCCAAGATGCAGCGGGCCAAGGCCCCGGCACTTGTGTATCAGGAGGACTCGCGTACGCTGAGCATGATACGCGACCTGTTCGCACCCACGTTCGAGAATATCCATGTCAACGACAAGGAGTCGTACGAGCAGATACGCAAGTATGTGTCCCTGATCGCACCGGAAAAGGACAGCATCGTGCAGCTGTACGACAGCGAAGTGCCTATCTTCGACCATTACAATATCACCCGTCAGATCAAGAGCAGCTTCGGCAAGACGGTATCATTCCGCAGCGGGGCATACTTGATCATAGAGCACACCGAGGCGCTGCACGTAATAGACGTGAACTCGGGCAACCGCAGCAAGTCGACGCCCGACCAGGAATCGAACGCCCTGGACGTGAACCTCAAGGCCGCCGACGAGATAGCGCGCCAGCTGCGTCTGCGCGACATGGGCGGCATCATAGTGGTGGATTTCATAGACATGGCCAAGCAGGAACACCGTCAGGAACTGTACGACCACATGCGCGAGATCATGGCCAACGACCGCGCGCGCCACAACATCCTGCCGCTGTCCAAGTTCGGCCTGATGCAGATCACACGCCAGCGCGTGCGTCCGGCCCTGGACATCGCCACCGCCGAAACCTGCCCCTCGTGCTTCGGAAAGGGCTATGTACAGAGCTCGCTGCTGTTCACCGACAAACTCGAGGAGAAGATAGAATACCTCACCGAGCACCTTAAGGTGAAGAAATTCATAATGTACGTTCATCCATACGTTGAATCGTACATCAAGAAGGGACTGTTCTCGCTCTATTCCAGGTGGCGTCGCCGCTACGGGCGCGGAGTGAAGGTCGTGGCCGACGAGTCGTTGGCTTTCCTGCAGTACAAGGTATTGGACCAGAACAAGGTCGAGATAGACCTGCAGGAAGAAAGCGACATGAATTCGAGTCAGACCAAGAACGGCCAGAAAGTGAACACCCGCAACGACGTGAACACCGCCGATGAGACCGCGGACGCCCAGCCTGCCAAGACCAAGGCCAAGAAGAACAAGCAGAAGCAGGCTCAGCAACAGCCTCAGCCTCAGCCTCAGCCCAAGCAGGACCCCAAGCAGAAGGAGGCCCGGAAACCTCAGCAGGAACAGAAACCGAAGGAGGCTCCTCAGCCTCAGGAACAAAAGCCTAAGGAGGCTCAGCAGCCTCAACAGGAACAGAAACCCAAGCCGGCACCAAAGCCGCGCAGGAAACCACAACCCAAAAAAGATAATGAAGAAAAGGCAGCTGTGACGGAAACGGGACTAATGGTCATAGAACCAACGGCCCCTACACAGCAACCGGAGTAAGACAAAGGGCGAGCAGATTCAGTCTGCCCGCCCTTTTTACACACTCTCTCTTTTAAGGTCATTAAGGACATTAAGTACATTAAGGTCTTTAAAGACCTTAATGGTGTCTGGGAATATGCTCCAGGAAGTCCGCCACGATGAAGGTGGAGCCTCCGATGAACAGGATGTCGTCGGGATCGGCATTGGCAAGTGAGGCTTCGTATGCCTCGCGGACTGTGGGCCATGCGGTGGCGTCGTAGCCCAGTTCCGTAACGCGCTTGTGCAGTTCCCGGTAATCGAGGGCACGGGGTATCTGCGCCTGGGTCAGATAATAGATGGCGTCTTTAGGAAATAAAGGCAGGATGTGGTCCAGATCCTTGTCGGCCACGAATCCCATGACTATGCGCAGGCGAGGTGTGCCGTCGCCTTTCCGTGCACGCTCTGATAGAAGGCGCTCCAATTGAGCTACATTGCTGCGGATGCCGGCTTCGTTGTGGCCCGTGTCGCAGATGGTAAGGGGAGTGTCTGAAATCACTTCCCAGCGGCCCCGCAGTCCGGTCTGAGACATGACGCGGGCAAAACCGTCAAGGATGCTGCTGTCTGAAATCTCCACGCCGCGATTGCGCAGTTCCCGCGATGCTACCCGTGCAGTGTTGATGTTCTTGTGCTGATAGTCGCCATGCAGCGGGCATACACTCTCTAACTTGGCGTTGGCTTTCGTGTCTATCTGATTGTATGCTTCGATGATGGGAGACCCTGTTTCGGCAGCATGAGTGCGGAACACCTGCTCCACTTCGCTTTCGGCCTCGCCGATGACAACCGGTACGCCCGGCTTCATGATGCCGGCCTTCTCTCCCGCGATTTTCGGCAAGGTATCGCCTAAGAATTGCGCGTGATCCCACGATATGTTGGTGATGACACTCAGCAGGGGCGTAATGATGTTGGTGGAGTCCAGACGGCCGCCCATTCCGGTCTCGATCACCGCATAGTCTACCTGCTCGTCGGCAAACCATGTGAAGGCCATCATCATGGTCAGTTCAAAGAACGAAGGTTTGTCGGGATATTCGTCGGCCATGGCGCGCCATTGGTCTATGAAACGCTCCACCGCATCCTTGGGAATCATGGCGCCGTTGACGCGCATACGCTCGCGGAAATCGACTAAATGCGGGGAGGTGTAGAGACCGACCTTATAGCCCTGACTCTGGAGCGTGGATGCGATAAGATGCGATACCGAACCTTTGCCGTTGGTGCCGGCTATATGTATCGACGGCCATTTGTCCTGCGGATTGCCGAAATGACGGGCCAACGCCCAGGACCGTTCCAGTCCCGGCTTGTAGGCGGCCTGCCCCACACGCGAAAACATGGGCAGCTGACGGAACAGCCAGTCAAGTTTTTCTTCGTAGCTCATATCTGATTGATGTCGGTCGGAAAGATTAATAGTAAAGGATTAATCCGAGGATTCCGGCCAGAATTATGATAAGTATCGGATGTATTTTGATTTTCTTTCCTTTCCAGGGAATGGGGAACCACGCGAGGCAGAATGCCCCGGCACAGATGGCTATGTTGACCCATAGCTGCCAGTCGATGCCGTTGGGATTGAAGTTCGGGGCGTTCATCAGCATGATTGCCGCCGAGGCAATCAGCCCGACAACGACAGGACGCAGCCCCGAGAACACCGCCTTGACGGCACCCGATTCCTGATGCCTGCGGATGAAGTGCTCGGCATACAACACGAGGAAATAGGATGGAAGCGTCACGGCTAACGTGCACAGCACCGACCCGAGTATGCCCCACATAAAGCCTGTAAGTTCAGGATTGACCGTGCCGGGAGCGATATAACCTATGTATGTGGCGGAATTGATGCCGATGGGACCGGGGGTCATCTGCGAGATTGCCACAATGTCGGTGAACATCTGTTCGGAAATCCATCCGGGATTGACCACAGACTGTTCCACTAATGACAGCATGGCGTAGCCGCCGCCGAAGCCGAAGATGCCTATCTTGATGTAGGCCCATATCAATTTCCAGTATATGCTCATGACTTCAAGGCATCGTTCCCCAAAAAATATATATACGCCAGGGTCGCAGATGTACCTCAGATTTGGTCTTGCAGACTCAGGAGCATAGCGGGCTATGTGACTGAGGCAAAAGACCAAAGATGAGGTGCAGCTGCGAGTCTGAGGTAATATTTATTTCGGACATGCCTATTGTTATATATTTGTTAAATATTATCTATTAATTTGTGCCTTGCCCGGTGTCTTTTCGGCTAATTTTGTCGCTTTCTTCGGTCACAGCCGCGAGGCTGCTCCCTCATCAATCGGCAAAATTCCCTCGAAAATCCACCGCCCTGGCGCTAATATTTTTTGAGGAACAGAGTCTTAAAAATATCCGGGTGCAAATTTAGTAAAAAATTTCCACTCTGCACCTTTTTTAACGTAAAAACGCAAGATTTGGATTAATATTTTTCATTCATTGTGCATTATCATGCCCTTTGGTGTAATATTTTACACTTTCTTAACACTGCAAAAGGGACAGACGCGCCGTCTGTCCCTTTCAATGTGTATTTTTTTTATCTTTTTGGTCTAAATTACCTTGTCACTCGTAACTCGTAGCTCATCACTTATGACTCAGCTCGTCACTCGTCACTCTGACTTAGAAAGGCAGGTCGTCCGACTGGTTGTCGGCCGGAGCCTCGAACGGAGTCTGGGCCGGAGCCGCACCGAAGCCTGCGGGCTGTGCGGGTGCACCATACTCGGGTGCCGGTGCGGGTGCGCCGTAACCGGGCGCGGGAGCCGTCATACCCTGGCCGTTCTCAACGGGACGCGCCGAGAACACGCTTACGTCCGTGTACCAGCGGCCGTTGAACTCACGGCTCTCTATGTCGCACGAGAGCACATAGCTCTTGCCGTTCTCGAATTTCAGCTGATCCGCCTTGTCTCCAAATATATGAAACTTCACCTTGCGGGGATATGTTCCCGGGGTTTCGCATACATACTCGTCTTTCTGCCACGGCCGTCCTGCTTTCGATGTACCTGTCTGCCGTCCCAGGTACTGCACTATCATTCCTTCAAATTCCATAATATAATATTGTGGGTTCCGGGATGTGTTATATGACCCGGAACCTCCCACAAAGTTAATTATTTTTTCCCTTACTCACAAAATTTAGCCGAATTTTCCCTTTTAAATTTTCGGGCTGCCATCCTTTGTCACTCTGACTTCTGACTTCTGCCTTATTTACAGGTATGGATTGAACTTGGCCTCGTCGCCTATGGTGGTGGCGGGACCGTGACCGGGATACACCACAATGTCGGGGGGCAAGGTCAGCAACTTGTCCTTCACGGCATTGACCAGCGTGTCATGGTCGCCTCCGGGCAGGTCGGTGCGCCCTATGCTGCGGTAAAACAGCGCGTCGCCGGAAATCACGTAGCCGCCCTCCTTGTCATAGAGTGCGATGCTGCCGGGCGAATGGCCGGGGACATGAAGCACATGCAGCTCCCCCTCGCCTACCTTCACCACGTCGCCATCCTCCAGATAGCTTGTCATGGAAACGGCATCCACCTTCTCGCGCATACCGAACTGCCACGCCTGCTCCTGCAGACGCTCACCCAGAACGGTGTCGGCCTTGTGACCCAGCACCGGCACCTGGAACAGGTCCTTGGCATATTTGTCGCCGATGGCGTGGTCCACATGCAGGTGCGTATTGATGATGTGCGTCACCTCAAGATTGTTCTTTTTCACGAAGTTGGCTAATGCGGCCTCCTCCTCGGCATTGATCATGCCGGGGTCGATAACTGCGCATTTGCGCGTGGCGGTGTCCACCGTCACGTACGTATTGATTTCAAACAGCGAAAAGGTAAATTTAACCAGTTTCATAACATTCTTTATTTAACGAATCCGGGAGTGCGTCACACCACGGGCGTATACAGCAGTTTCTTGGTTTCGAAGAAAGGTTCCTTGAAGTATCCCGACAGGTCTACCTGTTCCGACACCTGCGCCAGCGGGCCGAGTTCGGCCTGCACGTCGCCACCTTTCAGCGTTATCAGCCCGTTGGGCACGCCGTTGCGCTGGTCACGCGATATGTTCTTACGGCATATCTTCAGCAGGTCGCGCTGCGGCATCACCGCACGGCTCACCACGAAGTCGAACTTCTCCTTAACTTCGGCCACGTCGCCATGCTGAAATCGAACGTTATTCAGACCGCACGCCTCGGCCAACGCCTGAGCGACTTTAAGTTTCTTGCCGGTGCGGTCCACCAACAGGAACTGCGTATCGGGAAACATCACGGCCAACGGGATGCCCGGGAAACCGCCTCCCGTCCCGAAGTCAAGAACAGCCGAGCCGGGCTTAAAGTTGATAAACCGGGCCATGGCCAGCGAATGTAACACGTGACGCTCCTCCAGGTTCTCGATGTCCTTGCGCGATATGACGTTGATCTTCTCGTTCCATTCGGGATAGAGCCGCAACATGATTCCGAACTGCTCCCGCTGGCGTTCGTTCAGGTCGGGAAAATATTTCTGTATCAATTCCATGTTCGGGATTTTACATTTCGGCCGCGCCAAGTATCAGTTCCGACAAAGTGGGATGTCCGAAAATCAGGTCTCCGATCTGTTCGCGGGTCTGTTTCATCGCGATCAGGTCGGCGCATTGCTGTGCCAGCAGCGCAGCCTCGGCACCCATGATGTGCGCGCCTATCAGCACACCGTCGTCCTTGCGGAATATCAGCTTCACGATGCCATCGGTCTCACCCATTGCCAGCGCCTTGCCGTTGCCGCGATACAGGCTCTTGGCTGTCTCAATCTCTATGCCCTGCGCCTTGCACTGCTCCTCGGTAAGTCCGGCCATACCGCACTCGGGGTTGGTGAATACTGCTGAGGGGACCACATCAAAATTGATGTTATCCGCTTTGCCGAGTATATGGTTCAGCGCGCGCTTGCCCTGGGCACTGGCCACATGCGCCAGCATCATCTTAGCGTTCACGTCGCCAACGGCATATATGTTGGGCACGTTGGTGCGGAAATTCTCATCAACCGGTATGCCTCGCGGTGTCCATTCCACGCCGGCGGCGTCCAGATTCAGGCCCTCGACGTTGGCGCCACGACCCACGGCCATCAGCACGTTGGTACCGGTAACGGTCTGTTCCTTCCCTTTCTGCTCGTAGGTGACGGCCACGCGGTAGTCGTAGGTCTCCTCTATCTTGGTCACGGCTGCACCTGTGACGATGTCGATGCCGCGTTTGGACAATGTCTGTTTAAGTCTCTTGGCTATGTCGGAATCGAAAGGCGGCAGTATCTGCTTCATATACTCGATTACGGTTACCTTAGAGCCGAATGCAGAGAATACGGAAGCGAATTCCATACCGATGACGCCGCCACCTATTACTATCAGTTCCGCCGGAACGAATTCCAGTGCCAACGCCTTGGTGGAATCCAGCACCCAATCCTTGTCTGCGCCGGGAATCGACAGCGAACGGCTATGGCTGCCCGTGGCGATAATGATGTTGTCGGCGTCATAGTCCTCGCCGTTTACGGTGACGGTGGCATTGTTCTTGAACGAAGCCATTCCGTTCACCACATTCACCTTTGCCTTGGTCAGCAGCATCTCGATGCCGTTGCGCAGCTGATCGACCACACGGGCCTTGCGCTGCACCACCCTGTTGAAATCCACATCGAATTTCACATTGTCGGCCGCGAATTCCGTCGATTCCTTAAGCGTGGTGATGACTTCGGCGTCCTTCACCATGCACTTGGTGGGGATACAGCCTTCGTTCAGGCATGTGCCGCCCAGTCTGCCGCCGTTCACCAACGTAACGTTCAAACCTTTAGCCGCCGCCGACAAAGCCGTCTCGTAACCTCCGGGGCCTGCCCCGATTATTATTAAATCGCTATGCATAAGTAATTCCTATCTTTGAAATTATAACAATATGAGATAAGGCTTGAGGGCCTTATCTCATATTATTAACTAAGTTTTAACAAGTTCAATTTCCGGCCTCACACATCTGCTTGTACGAAAGTATCGGCTTCTTGGCGGCCGTCGTCTCGTCGGGATGCGAGATCGGTGTGGTGAGCGGAGCGTTCTTCACACTCTCAGGATCTTCTGCGGCCTCGATTGCCACCTTGCGCATCACGTCGATAAACTCGTCAAGCGTCTCCAGGCTCTCGGTCTCGGTCGGCTCTATCATCATCGACTCGTGGAACAGCAGCGGGAAATAGATGGTCGGTGCATGGAAACCATAGTCGAGCAGTCGCTTGGCCACGTTCAGCGTGGTTACGCCCGTACTCTTGTCGGCCAGACCGTCGAACACGAACTCATGCTTGCAATGTCCCTCGATGGGAAGTTTGTACAGGTCTTTCAGGCTTTCCTTGATATAGTTGGCATTCAGCACGGCCATCGGGCCCACTTCCTTGATCTTGTCGCGGCCGAGGCTGAGGATGTATGCGTAAGCCTTCATCATGACGCCGAAGTTGCCGAAGAATGTCGACACGCTCCCCAATGACTTGTCGCCGTCGGTCAGCACGCCGAACGTGCCGTCCTCGTTCTTCACCACGCGGGGCATGGGAAGCAGGTCTACCAAGTTCTTGGCCACGCCTACGGGACCCGAGCCGGGACCGCCGCCGCCGTGAGGCGTCGAGAACGTCTTATGCAGGTTGATGTGCATTATGTCGAAGCCCATGTCGCCGGGACGAACCTTACCCAACAGCGGGTTGAAGTTCGCGCCGTCGTAATAGAGCAGTCCGCCGGCCTTATGCACCAGCTCGGCTATCTCCATTATCTCGGTCTCGAACATACCCAAGGTGTTGGGGTTGGTCATCATGATTCCGGCCACCGTGTCGTCCAACAGAGGCTTCAGGTCCTCCACGTCGATGCTTCCGTTGGGCTTGGACTTCACCTCAACCACTTCCAGGCCGGCCACCATTGCCGACGCGGGATTGGTGCCGTGGGCTGTGTCGGGCACAATCACCTTGGTGCGCTTATGGTCGCCGCGCAGCTCGTGGTAGCGGCGCATCACCATCAGACCCGTCAGCTCGCCGTGAGCGCCGGCGTAGGGATTGAGCGTGAACTCCTCCAGACCGGCCAGCGACGACAGCGCGCGCTGCAGGTTCCAGTAGAGTTCCAGCGCTCCCTGTGCGGTCTCGGCCGGCTGCAACGGGTGCAGACCGCTGAACTCGCGCATCGACGCCAGCTCCTCGTTGATCTTGGGGTTATACTTCATGGTGCAGCTGCCCAACGGATAGAAACCGGTGTCGACACCGAAATTCTTGTTCGACAGGTTGGTGTAGTGTCTCACCACATCCAGCTCGCTTACCTCGGGCAGTTCCAGAGGCTCGTCGCGGCGCAGAGACGCCGGAATGGCTCCCAGTCCGTCGGTGGCATACCGGTCGGCCGGCAGTTCGTAGCCCTTGCGGCCGGGCCGCGAAATCTCGAATATAAGTTTGTCGTATTCCTTCATTTCTCTGCCTCCTTTTATGCCTCCAGCATTAACTTCACCAATGTGTCTATTTCTTCCTTAGTGCGCTTCTCGGTCACGGCGAACTCCAGCATGCCCGGCTCGATCTCCACGCCTCCCATATAGCCATGGTCAGCTAAATACTTGTTGACGCGCTTCACGTCCAGATCGGTCTTAACCACGAATTCCTTCAGGAAAGGCTTGTCGTAAACAGCGTGGAACTTGCCCGTGGCAAGCAGCTGATTGTACAGATAATGCGCGCCGTCACAGCTCAGCCGGTTCACATCCTTCAGACCTTCGGGACCCATCAGGGCCACGTAAACGGTGGCATAGAGGGCCATCAGGCTCTGGTTTGAGCAGATGTTACTTGTGGCCTTCTGACGGCGAATATGCTGTTCGCGGGCTTGCAGCGTCAGCACGTAGCAACGCTTTCCGTCGCGGTCGACGGTAGCGCCTACGACACGGCCCGGCATCTTGCGCAGCATGTCCTTGCGGCAGGCTATAAAGCCTAAGTACGGGCCTCCGAACTGCAGCGGCATACCTAACGTCTGGCCATCGCCGCACGCTATGTCGGCATCCCATTCGCCGGGAGTCTTCAGCACCGCAAGTGCCGAAGGATCGCAGTAAACGGCCAAAGCACCCTTGGCGGCATGGATCCTGTCAGCAACGCAGGTCAGGTCCTCGACTATACCGTAGCGGTTGACGGAGGGCACCATCACTCCGGCCACGTCGCCCTTGGCCAGTTCCGCATCAAGGACGCCGAAATCGGTGACGCCGTCCTTGGCGGGAAGCTCGGTCAGCTCCACGCCGTGGAACTTCATGTATGTGGCAATGACGCGGCGCACCTGCGGCAGAAGCGTAGCCGATACAAGCACGCGGTTCTTCTTGCGTGCCGACGCCACCATCATGAACATCGACTCGGCGGCTGCCGTGGCACCGTCGTACATCGAGGCGTTGGCCGACTCCATGCCGGTCAGTTCCGAGATCATGGACTGATACTCGAATATATATTGCAGCGTACCCTGCGAGATCTCGGGCTGATAGGGAGTGTAGGCGGTATAGAACTCGCTGCGCTCCAGCAGGTGGGAGATCACCGAGGGGCTGTAGTGGTCATAGGCACCGTTGCCGCCGAACACCTTCAATACGTTGTTGGCTGCGCCCAACTTCGCGAACCATTCGCGAAGCTCAGGCTCGGACATTCCTTCGGGCAGGTCGTACTCGCCCCGGAACAGGACCTGCTGCGGCACGTCGTTGTACAGCTCGTCGACGCTGCCCACGCCTATGCGCTCCAGCATCCGGGCCTTGTCCGCGTCTGTGTGCGGGATATATCTGTTGCTCATCGCTTCCTTATTATATAGAATGCGTAGATATTATATCGCTTCCTTATTATAGAATGCGTAGATATTTATATGGAGTGAGCCGCGAATTACTCCTCGCAGATCTTGGCGTAAGCGGCAGCGTCCAGCAGAGCGTCAAGTTCGGAAGGATCGCTCAGCTTCACCTTGATCATCCATGTGCCGAAAGCATCCTTGTTGATCAGCTCGGGAGCATCCTCCAGCTCGCTGTTCACCTCCACGACCTCGCCGCTGACGGGGCTGATCAGGTCGCTGGCTGCCTTTACGCTCTCTACGGCGCCGAAGGTCTCGCCGGCCTCTACCTCGTCACCCTCCTCGGGAAGATCGACGTACACGATGTCGCCCAAGGCGTGCTGTGCGTAGTCGGAGATTCCGATAGTTGCGATCTCACCGTCTACCATTACCCATTCGTGGCTCTCGGCATACTTTACGTTCTCTTTTACTGTGCTCATATCTGTGTTGTTTTATGTGATTATCATTGATAATAGTTGATAATAGTTGAAAAAGTTTACAGAGTTTTAAAAGTTAAGATAATAGTGTTGTCGTGTGAATTCATCACATTTATCTTAACTTCATCAACTTTTTCAACTTTTTTCACTTCTTATAGTTCTTGTCGTAGAAGCGTTTCTTGACCACCGTTGCCGGGAAGGTCTTCTTGCGGATGCGCACTTCCACGCGGGTGCCAAGTTTGTCGTATGGTTTCTGTATCATGGCCATGGCTACCGACTTGCCGGTAGAGATGCTGCGGTAACCGGTCGTTACCTCGCCTACCACCTGACCGTCAACCTCCACGGGATAACCGTGACGCGGTATGGCGTTGCCGTCCAGTTCCAGACCTACGATGCGGCGCTTCACGCCCTCTGCTTTCTGCGCGGCCAAAGCTTCCTTACCGATAAATTCCGGCTTGTCGAGTTTGACGAACATGCTCAGGCTGGCTTCCAGCGGCGTTATGTCGGCACTGAGTTCGTCACCGTACAGCGGCAGACCCACCTCGAAACGCAACGTGTCGCGGCATCCGAGTCCGCAAGGCTCGACGCCGCCGGCCATCAGCTTGTCCCATACACGCTGAGTGTATTCGGGGCTGCCGTAGATCTCAAAGCCATCCTCGCCGGTGTAGCCTGTGCGGCTCACGATGATGGTCTCGCCTTCGGTCTCTATGGTCTTGAACGTATAGAACTTCAGGCCGGCCACCGGAAGGCCAAGCAGCTTCTCCACAGCCTCCTCGGCCTTGGGTCCCTGCACGGCAACTTCGCCGTATATCGGGCTTTCATCCTCGACCGTAACGTCGAAGCTGTCGGAGTGCTCCTTAATCCATGCAACGTCCTTGTCGATATTGGCGGCATTGATCACCAGGAAGAATTCCGTGTCCGACACCTTATAGACCAGCAGGTCGTCGACCGTGCCGCCGTTGTCGTAGCACATCATGCCGTAGAATATCTGGCCGTCGGGTGCGCCGGTCACGTCGTTTACGAATATATGGTTCACATATTTCTCGGCTTCTGGGCCCTTGACCCGCACCTCGCCCATGTGGCTGACGTCGAACACGCCCACCTCATGACGCACGGCGTTGTGCTCCTCGGTGATTCCCTTGTATTGTATCGGCATGTCATAGCCGGCAAACGGCGACATCAGCGCCCCAAGCTTTACGTGACGGTCGTGCAGACACGTCGTTTTGATTTCTTCTTCCATCCTTGTCGTTCTGTTTTTCGTATTGGGTTTAAGGTATAGTCCTAATCTAAAGTTTAAAGTTTATGTTTAAGGTTTAGCCTTCGGTTTAGACTATTCCAAACAAAATTAATATTTGGCGGTGTTCTTTCCAAATAATTCCGACAATTTTTGTAATTTTGTCTTCGAAATGAATTATCCGTTATATCTGGCACGCAGCATATCGCCCGGTCGCGGGTCGCTTAAGAGCGGCACGGAACGCTGTCGACGCGGGGGAGCTCCGACGGTCAAGGTTGCCGTGGCCGCCGTGGCCCTCTCCGTTGCCGTGATGCTGGCGGCACTGGCCATCGTATCGGGTTTCAAGCGTGAGATCACCGCCAAGGTCACGGGCTTCAACGCCCATATCTCGGCCTATACGCTCCAGACTTCGGACGACGAGGACAACCTTGTGGCACTCACCCCTTCGCTGGAAAAGATTCTGGACGAGACTCCATACGTGTCCGATTACTCGCTGCAGCTGTCGGTGCCGGGCATCTTCAAGACTCGCTCAGACTTCCAGGGCATCTATTTCCGCAGCCTGGAGGGTAAAGGCATCAACGATTTCCTGTCCTCCAGCCTGGTAAGCGGCAAGATTCCGGACTATTCCAAGCCTGAGAACGCCAATCAGGTCGTAATCTCGGAGATAACGGCACGACGCCTGGGGCTGAAGGTGGGCGACCGCATCGACACCTATTTCATGACCAACGAACTGCGTGTGCGTCCGCTGAAAGTGGCGGCCATATTCAACTCGCATTTCGACAATTACGACAAAATATTTGCCTACGGCTCGCTCTCTTTGCTGCAGCGTCTTGGCGAGCTTCGTTCCGACCAAGGCACGAGCCTGGCGATACACACCGATGATTTCCACAACATCACCGAATATACCGACGAGCTGAACCGTACATTGGCACAGGCATACGGCTCGGGACTCATATTCCGTCCACTAAGGCTGGAGAACGCCATGACACAAGGTTCGGGATATTTCCATTGGCTGGCGTTACTGGACACCAATGTAGCCGTGGTTCTGACATTGATGACATTCGTGGCCATAATCACCCTTATTTCAGGGCTACTCATAATCATTCTTGACAAGAAGCGGTTCATCGGCCTGTTGCGGGCGCTCGGAGCACCGGCCAGACAGGTACGCAGGGTCTTCATATATCTGTCGCTTAAGATTACAGTCCTCGGATTGGCCATCGGCAATGTGGCTATGCTGCTGTTCCTGTGGCTGCAGGACAAATACCATTTCCTGCACCTTGACCCGGAATCGTATTACATCGACTTCGTGCCCGTCGACATCTCCTGGCTGCAGGTACTGATTCTGAACCTCGGCGTCCTCCTCGTCGTGTGGCTTGCCCTGATCCTCCCCTCCTGGCTCGTGGCCCGCATCTCCCCGGCCGAAACCCTCCGCTACGAATAAACTGTTTTATCATAAAGACCAAACATCAGTGCCAAACAAAACATCAATACCAATATGAAAAAACTATTACTTGCATCTATTATAGGAGTACTTATTTACTTTCAAGGCTTTGCACGCGACTTCCTGTATGAATATGAAGGTCAGACGCTTGCCTACACCGTCATCGACGAGGACGCCAGAACGTGCCAGACGAAGGCCGGATCTGATTTAGGAGCAGGCAATTTCACATTATCCGAACAAGTGACTATTCCCTCCATCGCTAAAGATGGTGATACAGAATATACCGTGACAGAAATTGGGTATCAAGGTTTCTTCGGTCCGCGCCTCTGCTATGTAACAATACCAAATTCAATTAAGACTATTAATAATTGTGCTTTTGATAATTGCCAAGCACTGATATCAATCCTAATCCCCAATTCAGTAGAACGTATAGGAGATTTTGCTTTTAACAGATGCTTTGGCTTAACCTCGGTAACAATTGGCAACTCAGTTCAGATTATAGGAGATTATGCTTTCAATTGCTGCCGGAAACTGACTTCTCTTGAAATTCCCAACTCTGTCACCTCTATAGGAGAAGCGGCTTTCCATTTTTGCGACGGCCTGAATTCAGTGACGATAGGTAACTCAGTAAAGACTATTGGAAATTCAGCTTTCAATAATTGTACATTTCTGGACTCTGTCAAAATTCCCGATTCCGTCACGGCTATTGGGAATTCAGCTTTTGCCTATTGCAGCTGGATTTCCTCTGCTTCAATAGGTAATTCGGTTAAGGAAATCGGTGATTCTACTTTCTACGAATGTAATCAACTGGCTTCAGTGACTATCGGCAATTCGGTCAAAACAATCGGTGATCACGCTTTCTACAATTGTTATCATATTACGTCAATCGAGATTCCCAACTCCGTAGAATCCATTGGCATTAACGCTTTTTACAATTGTAGAGATTTTACATCTTTGATTATCGGGAATTCCGTGAAATCCATCGGAGAGGCGGCTTTTTATGATTGCCACGGCATAACGTCGTTGGTTATTCCCAACTCGGTATCAGTTATCGGCAAAGACGCTTTCAAAAATTGCTATGGCATTAAAACCTTGACATTTGGAGACTCTGTTAAAACCATTGGTGAATCCGCATTCGCAAATTGTCATGGCATGACTTCAATTGCCATTCCAAACTCCATAACATCTATCAGTAACTCTGTTTTTGAAGGTTGTTATGGTCTGAATTCGGTAGAAATTCCCAATTCTGTCAAGACTATCGGAGACTATGCTTTTGCCGACTGCTCCCGTTTAACTTCCGTAACCATTCCCAACTCTGTCACAACTATCGGCAAATCCGCTTTCAGTTATTGCTCTAATTTATCTTCAGTGACAATACCGAACTCCGTAACCTTTATTGGCGCAACTGCTTTCCGAGAGTGCCACGATCTGACTTCAATCGAAATCCCCAACTCCATAACAAATATTCTAAATGCTACTTTTAGAGATTGCAGAAGCCTGGTTTCGGTAGTGATTCCCACTTCAGTAAAGTCAATAGAAGAATCCGCTTTTAGCGGCTGTTATGCCATGACTTCAATCGATATACCCAATTCCGTGACGACTATAGGAGAATCTGCATTCAGCGATTGTCATGGCTTGATTTCGATTGTTATCCCAAACTCTGTCACGAGTATAGGCAGATCTGCTTTCCTTGATTGCTACGGTATGACTTCTATCCAAATATCCAACTCCGTCACTGCCATAGAAGATTTCACTTTCAAAGGTTGTCACAGTCTGACTTCAATCCATATACCAGACTCCGTCACAACCATCGGTGATTATGCTTTCAGCGAATGTTATGATCTTTCCTCTATACATATCCCTGATTTCGTCACGAACTTCGGCAATTATACTTTCTACTATTGCTGCAAGCTGGCATCTATCGATATCCCCAACTCTGTCACGACAATCGGCGATTATGCTTTCGCCAATTGCTATGATCTCACTTCTATAATAATCCCCAATTCCATAACATCAATCAAATCATATACATTCCAAAATGATACTAAATTATCTACCATAGCGATTGGTCACAATGTAAAGATTATTCCAAGCAAAGTTTTCGAACGTTGTCCTGCAGCCAATATCTATATCACTGCGCAGACTCCACCGGCAGCTTTCGACAACTCATTCAGTGACTATTCCGGAAAACTGCATGTTCAGGGAGAAGCTGCCGCTGAAGCATATCACAATGCCGAATGTTGGAAGAATTTCGGCTCTCCTGAATTGATGTCGGTTCCTACGGATATGGAGATCAACATGACGACAATATCCGGTAATCCCGGCGACAATATTCAGCTGACAGCCAAACTTGTTCCGGAAGATGTCTCTTTACCATATATCTTCTGGACATCAACAGACACTAATGTTGCAACGGTCGACAGCAATGGCCTTGTAACGCTTCGCGACGGAATAGCGTCCGCTTCGTGTAAAATCATGGCCGAGTCCCTCTATGCCGATGGGCCGATAGCAGAGGTTACAGTGACAAACGGCTCGGGCATTGATGACATATATAATGAATCAGTGGAATCAAACGAGATTGATTTTTCAGCTCCCGTTCAGATCTTCAACCTGCAGGGCGTTATGGCAGGCGACAATATGCAACAGCTGACCACCGGAATCTATATAGTCCGTCAAGGCAAGAATGTCAAAAAGTTCGCCGTTAAGTAAGCAGAGCCATCACAATATCACAACGCCGGGATTATACAACATCCCGGCGTTTATCGTTCTATAAATTCTGCAATATATCATCATTTGCAAAATAGCTCGGAAAATCGCTTATTCTTACAAATAGTTGCATATTGTTGACTATTTGTATATTATATACACAAAATAAGAATCAACGTAGCTTAAACATGCATGTCCCGATTCTCATTTTACACCTTTTGACCATCAAACTCTATAATCCAGTCGCTGATGCTGCGAATACCGTCATCAAAATTGGCTCCTATCTTTATGATGGTCCGGTCATCTGCATGGAAGGGCAAAAGATAGTCCCGGCTATTAATCTGCTCCATAGCGTCTTCTGCAGTATGGTTTAATTTAAACTCAAACAGATACAGGTAATCGGAAGTCTTCAACACCTGATCGATTCTTCCTGACGCCGTCTGCATCTCCGCCTCAGTGTAGAATCCCATCAGCTTCATCACAAGATATATCACATTGCGATAATGCAGTTCCAGATTGCCGAGACCGATCTGATCATAATGATACCCGCTGAACAGGGCCCTGAGACGTACCATAAAGTCTTCGACGCGTCCCGACTCTACGTCACGTACAAACTTATTTACCTCGAATTCACTGCGACCATTGTCACTCGTAGTAAATACTTTCATCAATCCGTTCAGGAATCCTCGTTCTACTTCCACATTGGGATAACCGAGAGAAACCGTGTCAAAACGGGAATCCGCTGATTTGATGGTCAGATAACCGCTTTGATACATTAGCGGTATCGTATTGCTCAGATCGAAGGAGGCATCCATCAGGTCGTGAATATCCTCGTCGATGTGTTCCAGATCGCTTAAATCAATTTCCATCCGCCGTATCATTTCCACAAGGAATGTGGGAGTCCCGGTGGAAAACCAATATGAACCGAAATCTTTGGCATCAAGGGCATTCAAGAGGCTGAACGGATTATATATATCGGGCGACTCTCCCGAAAAATGATAACCGTCATAATATCGTGCAAGCTTTACGTAGGTTTCATTTACCGACATTCGCTTATTGCGGGCCAATTCCGTTACCCCCTCGGTGAAATATGCCCGGATTTCTTCAAGAGTAATACCGCATATTGCACTGTAATCCGGCCGCATAGAGATGTCCTTAAGGTTGTTCAGATCACTGAATATACTTAGTTTACCGAATCTTGACACACCTGTGAGCATGGCAAACTCAATATATTCATCGCAAGTCTTGAGATTGCCATATATCGATTTCAGTTGTGAGCGGTATGTGTCCTGCAATTTCCTGTTACCGGCAGTATCCAGCAATGGCTTGTCGTATTCGTCAATAAGGATTACTACTTTCCGGCCTGTCAATGCGTATGCATGTTCTATGATACGACGAAAACGTTCTGAATGAGGGGCATCGTCCTTTTCTATTCCATACAGTTGCTCCCAGCGGTCGAAATCAAAGCCAAATTTCACCAACAGACTTTCGGCAGATATATACTCGAACGCATTGAGAGCTATATGAAGCACCGGATGTGCTTTCCAGTCATGTTCATACCGGCTTATCTCCAACCCCTTGAACAGATCCTTATTACCCTCATAATAAGCCTTGATGGTAGACAGAAGTAAAGATTTTCCGAAACGTCGGGGACGGCTGAGAAAAAAATATTTACCGCTTGAAATAAGATTATGGATAAACCCTGTCTTGTCAACATATACATAACCTCCCGAGATTATAGTCTCGAAACTCTGAATACCTATCGGATACTTCATTGCCATGGCGTCTATCGTTAATCTCATTTGATTCTACAAAGTTAATTCACAGATTGATTCGATGCAAATTTATTTTCGCAAGACTCACCTTTGTATACATTATCTTTATAGAACCGATTCGGGTCCCCGGGTGTTTTTAAGTAAAACCCTGAGGATATGAATCGTATTGTTACCATATTGTTGCTGATTTTTGCCGCTTTGCCATTATCGGTCGCCGCACAGAGCCGCGATCTGAACCAGGCATATAAAAAAGAAGTGTTCACTGACGGCCGTCATAAGAAGATGCCGTATCGGCTGCTGTCGCCTAAAATCAGGGCCGACCACTCGCAGTACCCGCTGGTGGTGTTCCTGCACGGATGGGGCGAGCGCGGCGACGACAACGAAAAACAGCTCACCAATGGCGCGTCGCTGTTTACCAATCCGGCCAACGAGGATGCTTACCCTGCTTTTGTGCTGTTCCCGCAGACACGCAAGACCTGGACGGGCAACATTGACCCGCGCGCGTTCCAGCATGGAGCGCCCGTACCCAAGGAAACACAGACCGAAAAGACTCTGATGGAACTGATCAATAAGGTTGTGGCTGAAAACCCGATTGACCGCAGCCGTATCTACCTGGTGGGACTCTCTATGGGGGGCATAGCCACATACGACTTAGTGTGCCGCTATCCCGACATATTCGCCGCGGCGGTGCCCATCTGCGGGGCCGTGAATCCCGACCGACTTAAGAACGCCAAAGGAGTCAACTTCCTTATATTCCATGGCGACCAGGACGAGGAAGTGCCGACAGTGGCGAGTCGCGAGGCATTCAAGACTCTTGACGCCATCGGCGCAACGGTGAAATACGTGGAGTTCGCCGGCGTAGGACACGAATGCTGGTCGTTCGCATTCAATTCCCCGACGTTCCTTTCATGGCTGTTCCAGCAGGAAAAGACACCGGCTCATACCGAATCAATCGCCGAAATTGCATCTCCCGACAACAGTCAGGAATAAGTCATTCTCTAAATAGAACATACAGGTTCTTCCCGAAAGGACGGGAGGAACCTGTTTTTTTACAATAAAAATCTATGATTATTAAACAAAATGATTAAATTTGTGGAGCAATAACACTTCGCTATGAATTTGATCAGTAAAATCCTGACGCTTTCCTTGCTTTTCGGCACAAGTTTCGGTATAGCATTCCCATCCGACTTTGCTGATGCCAACGTTGTCATTACGGAGCTGAACAAGAAGTATGTACTGAAGTCGGATGCCAACCGTCGCCTCAACGAAGTGAAAGCCTCGTCAAGCTATACTTACCAGGCGCGACGTGCTGACGACAGGGCTCTGGCATACGAATATTACTCGTCCGAGACACCGATTAAAAAGGCGTCCGCGCCCGGTTCCAAGCCGATATACAGGTCAGTGGAGGACGACGACATCTTTTACAGCGGCATGCGCGTATGCGCGTTGCCCCTCGAGCTGAAGAAAGGCAAACCGGTCACCGCCCGCTTCGAAAGGGATTACACGGCACTCGAGCAATTCGGAGATATCATGATAGCCTCCGACAAATTCGTGGAGCAAGGCTGTTTTGAAATAACGATAGCATCAGAACTGGCCGACGTCATCAAGGTTCAGCCATACGACATGCCATCAACGGCCATGTTCACATCCACCACTGACAAAAACGGCAACCTCACATATTCGTTACGTATCAGTAATCTTGAGCCTTTCCAGCACGAGGATTATGCCGCACCGGCAACGCAAACCGTCCCGCGCATCATCGTGACAGGTCAGTTCGCCAGGGTCGATGATCTTTATGATTTCCTGCGGTCAAATGTGGACAATGACGATCCTGAACCCGAAGTTGCGGCAATGGCCCGACAGGTAACTGAAAACTGTACGGACGACATGGCCCGCATCCACGCCATCGCCTCATGGGTGCGTCAGAACATCCGCTATGTCGGCATAGAACACGGCGAGCTGGGCAAACGTCCCGACACGGCCGGCAACGTGCTGTCCAAGCGATACGGCGACTGCAAGGGATCGGCCAACCTGATACGCCAGATGCTGCGCGCGTGCGGCATCGACGGACGCCGCGTATGGATTGGCACGCGCGGCAATGTGATCGGACCTTTCTCCAGATACAATCTGTTCGGTTGCGCCGACCACATGATAGCCGCGGCCGTACTGAATGACAGCATCATATATCTGGACGGCACCACCAGTTTCTCGCCCCGTGACTATCTGCCCTTCTCCATAGCCGGACAGGAAGCCATAGTGGAAGCAGGCGACAGCTGTCTGCTGACTACACTTCCAGCTTATGATACAGACAGTTACCCTACGGAAATAAAGGGTTCATTCGCTCTTGACGGCAGTACGCTGACCGGCGACATCAGCATGACCATGCGCGGCAACGACCGCATGGCTTTTGAAAACTTCATGGCCGACGTGAACGTCAATCAGCGTCTCAGTTTATGCCACGCATGGCTGGCGCAGTCCAATAGCGCCACATACACCGATGTGGCCAACAGCACCGACGCCCCGGACGCTCAGACCTCTACGCTTTCAGCACATGAAAGCGACAGCAAAGCCATAGTGCCTGCAGGCGCAAAACGATATGTCTCACTGCATCCTTTGCGCAACTGGACGCTTAAGCCTGTCAATGTCAATAATCGCCGCAGACCCGTTTCGACAGGCACTCCTTACAACATCATCACCTCGATGGAACTTGCCGTACCCGAGGGCTACACCGTGGAATCGATGCCGAAGGACGCAAAAGTAGATACCCCATGGTTTGCCGCACACCTCAGCTACCGACAGGACGGCGGCAGGATAACAGTGACCGGCGCCGTCAAGGGTCTTGACACAGACGTCCCGCTTACGGACATACCCGAATGGAACGAGGCTGTCAAGGCCATTAACCGTATGAACAACGATGCAATAATACTGACCGTTAACCATTGACAATCCACACTATGAAACCATTCAGATATTTATTTACCGCAGGCATCATGATTCTCTCGGGAATATGCCCGTTATCGACTCAAGCCAAATTAGATACAAAGTTTTGTGAGAAAATCGCCAAGAAGGTCTGGAGCGACAACGACCCTCTGTTTGATCCGAACATGGCCATACCCGATTCGCTGCTTCAGAACAACTCAGCCGTGATAATGTGCGACCTTGACGACATAGAGACAACTAACGAAAGAATGGCTACCAGCTTCAAGCTTTCGGGATCCACCAACCGCATCTGCCGCAAATACCTGAACCGCATGATGGTCAAGATAATTGACAGGTCGGCATTCGACGACTTCTCGGAATTCGAGTTCGATGCCAAGGCCTCAGTGAGCGACGGAATACTTCTGTACGATTTCAAGGAAGCGTTCGGAGCGCGGATCCATTATCCAGACGGCACCACACGCGACGTGGACATAAATGAGGCCGTTGAAATATCCGACGGCAAGAAGGGCAAGAAGGGCAAGGACGACGTGCGTTACAAGATTGCAGTCTCAGGTCTGACCGAGAACTGCGTGCTCGACGTGTTCAAATACAAGGAGGAGACCATCGAGGAATTCGACCTGGATTGCATCGACATGAACATGTGCAATTATTATCCCACGATGCACCGTGTGATACGCGGCAAGTTCGACCCGATGCTGACCGTGGAATATAAGACATACAACGGCGCGCCTACCCTTAACGTTGACCAGAAAGACAGCGACTGCATACGGGGCTCCCTGCACGCGCAGATGATTCCGGCCATCCCGTTCAAGAAGTATGTCAACGTGAAGCGTCAGCTACCGTTCATACGCATGACCTTCCTGAACAATTCGTCCAGATACGTATACCATCCTGTCACGGCACGCGGCGGAGGCCTGTTCTACAACGTAGCGCCCGGCACCATCTACCGCGACATATTCAGCTATCTGAAGGACGCTTCATACGAGTCCCCGCTTCCTGCCCGCGCGGCCAGGCTGGTAAAGGACTGCTATCTGAAGGCTCATCCTGAAGCCACGCCACGTCAGACGGCCGACGCGCTGGCTCTGGCCCTGCGATACGTCAACGCCACGGCCGATGACAAGGATTGGTCTGACCGCAACGCATATCTTAACCTGCTGTATATGGACGCACTTAACCGTCTGAAAGTATATTCGCCCGACAGTATCGGATTTGCATTCTTCAATCCGATCGACCGCGTGCCGACCGAAGGCATCGCCACATGGGAAGAACCGAGGTTCGTGACGATGGTCGACGGCACATATTACGACATGTCGGCTCCGTACCATTATCCTCCCGGTCAGATGGAGGCCCGCTTCAACGGTCAGGAAGGTGGCGCATTCACCGGCAACCGCAAGACATTGCCCCGGACCACTTTGGCCACAGTGGTCAGTGTGCCGCAGGCCCGCACCGGTTCCGACCGGCTCGCCATGGTGGCCAAAGCCTGTATCACTCCCGAACATAAGGTCCGGATGGGCCGGTCCATGCGTCATACCGGCATCTACAAGGATATAGTGGGAAACATCACCGACAAATACGAGTGGGCGGATTCCGTCGAAAACTTTCTGTGCATTCCCGACAACAAGCGTTCGCACGCGAAAGGTCGCGACAAGGCAGGACGCGAGAAGGAACTGCGCGACTTCTTCAAAAAGGAGTGCGAGGCCTTCGTTGGCATCTCGCCCGACAGTATAGTTTCATATAACGTGACGTCACGTTCCATTCTGCCGGGCCGCAATTATGTGTCGTACGACGTGACGGACCTGATTCCCGGCCTGGTCGAAGAACTGAATCCGGAAACACTGATGTTCTCCATAGGCAAACTGTTCGGCGACAATCCGCGGCTGCCTGAAATGGAACGTAACCGCTTTTTCGACGGCATGATCGATGCTCCGTGGTACGAAGTACGCCAGCTTACGTTCCAGGTCCCGCAGGGATATACATACGACCCGACATCACTCGAAAGCCTGACTGTAAACAAGAAGAATGCAATAGGCATGTTCTCCGCCACGCCAAGCATCGCCGACAACGGCGACATAGACTTCACGGTGCAGATGCGTGTCAACAGGACAACCATCCCTGTAGACTATTGGTCCGATTTCATGGCTCTGCTTGATGCCGCTTCCGATTTTTCCGAGACCCGAATTGTACTCATGCGCAAATAAGGCTTCCGCATCCGGAAAAAATTGTATCTTTGCAGACGTTATGACAACGGCTGAAGATATATATTGCACTTTGGAGCAGATGGGCGACGAACGCCAGGCGCGGAATCTGAGCCGGTTTTTCAAGACCGGTAAAGGCGATTACGGCGAGGGTGACAGGTTCTTAGGACTGAGATGTCCTCAGACACGCATGGTTGTCCATGAGGCGCGTCTGGACGTACCCTTTGAGGAAATAGAGAAACTGCTGTACTCCGCATGGCACGAGGTACGCTTCGCGGGCTTCATGCTGCTGGTGGAGGAAATGAAAGCGGCGTTGCCCCGGAAACGTGAACCGCAGACCATGCATGCCGAAAGACGCAAGGAGGTGCTTGACTTTTACCTGCGCCATGCGCGTCAGGCCAACAACTGGGACTTAGTGGACATGACATGCACCAAAATCGTGGGCGAATGGCTGCTTTATCCCCAGGCTGACGGCACGATGCCCGATCACGGTATTCTCGACCGCCTCGCGGCCTCCGACAGCCTGTGGGAGCAACGCATAGGCATGGTGACCACATGGCGGCTGATGCGCGCCGGACAGACCGACGACACTTTCCGGCTCGCCGACAAGCTGCTGCATCATCCTCACGACCTGATGCGCAAGGCAGTGGGCTGGATGCTGCGCGAGGCCGGGAAAGTGGACAAAGATCTTCTTTTGGACTATCTTGAAGAACATTACTACGAAATGTCGCGCACCACTCTTCGTTATGCCATAGAACGCCTTCCCGAACCGGAACGCCGGTACTGGCTCAAACGACAATAATCAATTAGCAATCAACAATGAAACGGATAGGAATACTGAGCGATACGCACGGGATGTGGGACCGGCGGTTTACAGATTATTTCAAGGAGTGCGACGAGGTGTGGCACGCCGGCGACGTGGGCGATCCGGAGATAATACAGAAACTCCAGGCCCTGGTTCCGACCGTGCACGCCGTCTACGGCAATATCGACGGCCAGGACGTGCGCTGGATCACGGAGAGTACCGCCGTGTTCCAATGCGAGGACTGCAAGGTGATGATGCAGCACATCACCGGCTATCCGGGCCGCTGGGCGCCGGGCATGAAACTGCTGATTAATGAAATAAAGCCGGATATCGTGGTCGGGGGACACTCGCATATCCTCAAGGTGGTGTACGACAAGGAACTGCAGCTGCTGCACCTCAATCCCGGCGCCGCGGGCCGTCAGGGATGGCAGTCGTGCCGCACTCTGCTGCGCCTCACCATCGACGGCTCCGACATACGCGATTGCGAGGTAATCGAACTACACTAAGGCAACATTCCTTAAAAACACGCTATAAACACTATAAACACGCTATAAACACCCTCAAAGCCTATCTGATACCGATTTCGGACATTTTTTGCCATTTTGACATATCAGATTGCTTCCGAAATTTTTTAGTATTGCATAATTTTCGTAACTTTGCACCTTGAAGTCGACTTTATTGTGACCGCACTAAAACGAAGTCCATTACCTCCGTCTGTGTATCGACTCCGTATGCCGGCAGCAATAACCATTACATTTTCAGAATGAAATTAACCGAAGTATTCGCCAACATTTTTGGCAACGCCGTTTTTCGACCCTCCGACGAGGGTATGCGCAAGTGCGCCGATTCTTATCAGTTCCTCAGCGAATTCGTAAAGGACAAGGTGATATACGGCATCAACACGGGTTTCGGCCCCATGGCCCAGTGGCGTGTGGATGACAAATACCTTACCGACCTGCAATACAACATAATCCGCAGCCACAGCACAGGCGCGGGCGAGCCTCTGAGCGACACGGAAGTCAAGAGCGCTATGATAGCGCGCGCCGGCACGTTCCTGCAAGGCCGTTCGGGCATCCATCCCTCAGTGGTGGAACTGCTGACCGAGTTCATAAACCGCGGCATATACCCTTTCATACCCCGCCACGGCAGCGTAGGCGCCAGCGGCGACCTGGTGCAGCTGGCCCACATAGCCCTGTGCCTCATAGGCGAAGGCAAAGTGCATTATAACGGCGAATGGAGGCCTACAGCCGAAGTTATGGAGGAATGCGGCCTGAAGCCGATGCAGATATACATCCGCGAGGGTCTGTCGGTCACAAACGGCACTTCGGTGATGACCGGCATATCGATAGTAAACCAGTATTATGCCGAGAATCTGTTGCGTTACGCCACGGTGTTCGGCGCATGGATGAACGAGATAGCATCGTCGTTCGACGACTATATGTCGGTAGAGGAAAACGAGCCGCGCCGCCAGTACGGCCAGCAGGTCATAGCCCGCTGGCTGCGCGAGGCCAGCAAGGGAAGCGAATGCCTGCAGAAGCGCGAGCACGAATTGTATGATCCCGCCAGGAACCGGTGCGATTACTTTGAACATAAGGTGCAGGCATACTATTCGCTGCGCTGCATCCCGCAGATATACGGCCCGATATACGAGGTGCTCGACAATTCGGCGCGCGTGCTTGAGAACGAACTCAACTCCGCCTGCGACAATCCCATCGTGGACCCCGACTCCAGGAACATTTACCATGGCGGCAACTTCCACGGCGACTACATCTCGCTGGAAGCCGACAAGATGAAGATAGCCGTGGTGCGTCTGGCCCAGACGGCCGAGCGTCAGCTCAACTACCTGTTCCACGACCGCATCAACGGCATCCTGCCTCCCTTCCTCAACCTCGGCACCCTGGGCCTGAACTACGGTATGCAGGCATGCCAGTTCACCGCCACGTCCACCACGGCCGAATGCCAGACGCTGGCCATGCCCAACTACGTGCACACCATCCCCAACAACAACGACAACCAGGACATAGTGAGCATGGGCACCAACAGCGCCCTGCTCTGCCGACAGGTAATAGACAACGCATATCAGGTTTGCTCCATCCTTTTCATCGCGCTGGCCCAGGCCACCGACTGCCTGAAGATAGCCGACAGGCTGTCGCCCGTCACGCGCCGGCTGTATGACGACGTGCGCGCCATCTGCCCGCTGTTCGTGGAGGACACTCCTTTCTACCGCGAGGTAACCGAGACCGAGCAATACCTGCGTACAAACATCATAGACTATCTGAAATGAAGAAAAACGCGCTGATAACCGGAGGATCCCGCGGCATCGGGGCTGCCATAGCACGCCAGCTGGCCGCCGACGGATATTACGTGATCATAAACTACCGCAGCAACTCCGAGGCTGCCGCCGAGACACTCAAGGCCATCGAGGATGCCGGAGGTCAGGGCGAGCTCCTGCCATTTGACGTGACCGAAGAGCAGGCTGTAGACACTGCGCTGGAACAGTGGGAGGATCACCATCCCGATGAATATATATCGGTATTGGTAAACAATGCCGGCGTCCGCAGCGACAACCTGATGGTGTTCATGGAAACCGAACAGTGGAACCGCGTTATGGGCGCATCGCTCAACGGCTTCTTCTTCGTAACGCGCCGTCTGCTGAAGAACATGATGACGCACCGCAACGGCCGCATCGTCAACATCGCCTCGCTGTCGGGCCTGAAGGGTCTGCCGGGCCAGAGCAATTACTCGGCTGCCAAGGCCGCCATGATCGGCGCCATGAAGGCGCTGGCCCAGGAGGTGGCACCCCGCAAGGTCACTGTCAACGCCGTCGCTCCCGGCTTCATACACAGCGACATGACCAAGGACCTGAACGAGGCCGAACTCAAGAAGACAGTGCCCATGAACCGCTTCGGCGAACCTCAGGAGGTGGCCGACCTCGTATCTTTCCTCGTATCACCCAAAGCATCTTACATCACTGGACAGACCATTTCCATCAACGGAGGTCTGTATTGACATAGTATATGATTCTGTATTGACACAGTATATGAGCAGAAGAGTAGTTATCACAGGTATAGGAATCTGGTCGTGCATCGGCAACAACGTGGACGAAGTGTGCGAATCGTTGCGTGCCGGCCGGTCAGGCATCAGTGTGGATCAGGAACGCATGGACTACGGTTACCGTTCCGGTCTTGTAGGCAAAGTGGAGCGCCCAAAGCTGAAGGGCGTCCTTGACCGCCGTCAGCGTCAGTCGCTGTCGGAGGAGGCCGAGTACGCCTACATGGCTTCGGCCGAGGCATTCAGGATGGCCGGTGTTTCCGACGAGTATCTGCGCGACAACGAAGTGGGCGTGATTTTCGGCAATGATTCGTCGGCCAAGGCGGTGATAGACTCGCACACCATCATGGAGAAGGAACGCGACTCGGCCATGATCGGCTCCGGACTGATATTCCAGTCCATGAACTCGACTGTGAACATGAACCTGAGCACCATATTCCATCTGAAAGGGATCAACATGACCATCTCGGCGGCCTGCGCCAGCGGATCGCATTCCATCGGCCTGGCCTACATGATGATAAAGCAAGGCATGCAGGATATGGTCTTAGCCGGTGGCGCCCAGGAGACGAACCAGTACAGCATGTCGTCGTTCGACGCACTTAACGCATTCTCCACGCGCATGGACGCGCCGGAAAAGTCGTCGCGCCCGTTCGACCGCGACCGCGACGGCCTGATACAGAGCGGAGGCGCGGCGGCACTGGTGCTCGAGGACTATGACCATGCAGTGGCACGCGGAGCCACGATATTGGCCGAAGTGACCGGGTACGGTTTCTCGTCTAACGGCGGCGGTATCTCGCAGCCCAGCGACGACGGCTCGATCCTGGCCATGTCGCGCGCCATGGAGGATGCCGGAGTCACCCCCGACGACATCGACTATATCAACGCCCACGCCACCTCGACGCCTCAGGGCGATAAGTTCGAGGCGATTGCTCTCGGCCGTCTGTTCAAGGGTAAGAAGGCGCTGATCAGCTCCACCAAGTCAATGACCGGCCACGAATGCTGGATGGCCGGCGCGTCTGAGATAGTGTACAGTGTCATCATGATGCGCAACGGATTCGTGGCCCCGAACATCAACTTCGAGAACCCCGACGAATTCAGCGAGGGCCTGAACATCACCCCCGTCACTGTCGACAAGGACCTGAACATAATCCTGTCCAACTCCTTCGGCTTCGGCGGCACCAACAGCGCCCTCGTGATCCGCAAGGTGTGACACGCAATACCATCCGCAACCATAACCCCCGGCAGAATTTGAAAAAGATATCATTAATCATACCATGCAAGAACGAGGAAGCCTCGCTGCCTATGCTTTACGCGGAAACGCGCAAAGTGATGGACTCCATGCCCGGATATGACTGGGAACTGCTGTTCATCAACGATGGTTCAGATGACCGGACTCTTGAGGTTATTCAGGAATTGCGCAAGTCTGACGGGCGCGTATGCTATGTGGATCTGTCCCGCAATTTCGGCAAGGAAAACGCCATGCTGGCGGGATTCGACTATGTTACAGGAGACTGCGCCATAATTCTTGACGCAGACCTGCAGGATCCTCCGGAATTGATTCCGGAAATGATAGGTTATTGGGAAGAAGGATATGAGGATGTATATGCCAAACGCAAGAATAGAGGCCGGGAAAGCTGGGTCCGGCGCCGACTTTCGTTGTTATATTATTCCGTACTGCAGAAGTCATCACGATTCGAAGTCTTGAAAAACGTAGGAGATTTCAGACTCCTGGACCGTAAATGTCTTGAAGCCTTGAGGCTGCTTCGCGAGACGGAACGGTACACCAAGGGTCTGTATTGCTGGATAGGGTTCAAGAAGAAGGAAATTGTATTTGACCGTAGCGACAGGGTGGCCGGGAAAAGCAACTGGAGTTATCGCAACCTGTTCGATCTGGGTATAGATGGTCTGATGTCTTTCTCCTCCTCGCCCCTGCGTTATTCAGCTTTTTTGGGATTCGTCATAGCTGTCGGAGCTTTGATACTATTAGTTTACTACATTAGTAAGGCATTGATAATGGGCGACGAGGTACAGGGCTTTCCCACCCTAATATCCGTCATCCTGTTTCTCGGCGGTGCTCAGCTTCTGTCCATCGGAATTCTTGGCGAATACATCAGCCGGATCTTCAACGAGACCAAACACCGGCCTCCTTACATTGTCCGCAAATACTCCGAAGAAAAAGAATAAGGCATCTGTTAGAGGCCTAATTGAATCCTTTGTACCCATATTGGTTATTTTTTCATGCATATATGTTAAATTATTTTTTAATTTTTTATTATTTTGTTAACTTTGCACTTGAATTTAACACACAAGCAATGAAAAAACTATTACTTTCTGCCACTCTGGCACTTATTACTGCAGTCTCCGCATCGGCCGTAGACATCGACATCAAGTACAAGGGATATGTAGACACAGGCGGCGGTCTGATGTTCCCGTCCAGCGACACATACGATTGTATGATAGACGGCGTGGGATACAACTATGCCATTTCCACCACTCACGGCATTCAGCTGTTCGAAGGCATGTTCATCGGACTCGGATTAGAAGCCAATCTTGTGAGCTACAACGAATACGACACTTCCTATCATGGTTATGAAGAGTCATGGGAAATCGGAGGTCTCGTCACCGTGTTCGCGGAAGGCCGCTATAACATCCTGAGGGAAAAGAAAATCTCACCGTTCGTAGGCTTGCGTATCGGCGGAGGCTATAACGGCATAAATGAAGTGGGTTGCTTCCACTTCGCTCCAATGGCCGGATGCACGTTCAACTTCACCGACAACTTCGGTCTGGACGTCGGACTCCGCTACGGTATGTATGCTTTCAGCATTGATGTAGAAGATTACTACAATTCCTACCTTACCAACCGGAGTTCCCAGCTATACAGCAATCTGAACGTATTTGTCGGAGTTCATTTCTGACAATCAGACATTACAAGCATCTCGAGGCTGCCGCACTCCGGCAGCCTCGATTCTTTCACCCACATATCTGAATACTTATTTTTGTGGATTCTTGTGGATAGTTAACCATTAATTTGGAATTGCAATAAATTATATATAAATTTGTTGCGATAGAACATAGTAGCACAATTGTCTTATGGCACGCTATATGAACCTGATGTCCGACTATGCGTTCAAGCGGACATTCGGAAGCGAGAAACATAAAAATGTCTTGATCCGGTTTCTGAATCACATTCTGAACCCGGAAGATAAGATTGTGGATGTCTCTTTCCAAGACAAAGAAGCGATCCCCGAGACATCCGGAGACAAAAGAGTCGTATTCGACATATATTGCGTCACCCATCATGGCCACCACATCATCGTGGAGATGCAACGGAGCATCCAGCCGACGTTCAGCGATCGCGCGTTGACATATTGCTGCAATGCACTTATGCATCAGGTTAAGAGAGGTGACAAGGCATACAATCTAAGCGATGTGTATGGAATATTCATCATGGATTTTCACCTGTGCGGCCACAAGCCTGTACCGTTCAGAGAGGTCGGTCTTTATGACTTCACATGTAAAGAGAGGTTTTCATCCAGGCTCAATAACTATTTTCTTGACCTTACGATGATGGACAGGAAATCATTCAAAGAATGCGAAACAGATGTGGAAAGATGGTTGTTCTTATTTAAAAACATAGAGAGTATGGAAAGCAAGCCGAAGGGATATCCGGAATTTGACGAGCTGTTCGAGGCAGCTGACATGAGTCATCTGGCCAATGAAGAAGTTGTGGCCTACAGTCAATCGCGCCAGAAGATATTGGACGATCGCGAAGGTGTAAGACAATGGGGAGAAATTGTGCGTGAGGAAGCACTTGAGGAAGGACGTAATGAAGGGCGCAAAGACGCTTATTCATCCATTATTGGCAACATGCGCAGCAAGGGTATGTCGTTGGAGGCGATAGCAGACTTGCTCGGTCTTTCCCATGACGAAGTCAACTCTCTTGCTTTATAATAAAATTTGTATTCAACATTCAATCCAGCCTCATTTCATGAGCCATTACAAGGATATCGAAGTCTGTGAGAACCCTTCGCCCTCATGTGATCCATGGTTTAATGACCCCGAAAATATAGCCTCTGTCAATCGTGGCATTCAGGAATTGAAAGCCGGGAAAGGCTGAGCCTATTCAATGGATGAAATAAGAGATTTGTTAGGCGTATGACCTATGGCCGATACAAGGCTGTCATTTATTAAGGCTGTTGTCTGTTCATCCCCTATTTTGGGCGTCTTGGAACAGAATCGCGCACTTTGTAATACTTTTTTGGAACATTTTTTGCCGTTTTGACGCGCGCAAAAAGTGTTAAAATTTTTTAGTATTGCATTATTTTGCTAACTTTGCAGTCAAAGTCAACGATAGAGTGTTCCATTATACCAACATAAAGCACACTATTAATAACCAACAAAACATTTCAGAACATGAAAAAATTAATGCTCGTGATGCTGACACTGGTCCTGGGCGGCCTGGCAGCAATGGCAGGTGACAAGCTGGAAGTAGTAAGCGGAAGCATCGCATCGCTCAAGAACTCAACGGATGCGGCATTCGTAAAGCTCGACATGACCAACACCACCTACGACAAGAAGAAACCCGTGCGCAAGGACGCTCGTTTCGCCGCCATCGATAACAACATGGACGACTGGACCAGCGAATTCGTGCGCGAGTTCAACGAGAACAGCAAGAGCTTCCGCCTTACCGATACCGACCAAAACGCAGCCTACAAAATGGTAGTGGATGTTGAGGATCTGGACTATCACGTAAACGTGATGTCGTTCAAGGGTGGACACGCCATCGAACTGGAAGGCACCGTAACCATCAGCGACAACGCCGGTAAGGAAGTAGCCAAGCTGAGCTTCCAGCACGAAAGTTCAGGCTACACCTTCGACCTCGCCATCGAGGAGACTTTCGAAGGTCTGGCCAAGAACCTGGCTAAGAAAATCAAGAAAGGCAAATAATCAAAGTGCTAAGTCATAGTGATGAGTGACAAAGTATCTACAATCCCAATCAGCTTATCACTCGTCATTCAGACCTAAAACTTATAAGGCAATGTGCCGGCAGACGTGAGTGTGCCGGCATAACTAATAAATTAATAATATGCATCTTTCTGACAGTTTAAAGCAGCGGTATTGCAAGGAACGTCTCAGCGCGCGCGAAGCGCAGCGCGAGGCTGAGATGATTGCATTCGGTCCCGTCGTGTTCCAGACCGCGCGCATCATGCTGAAATGGGGCATCCTCGACATGCTCCGCGACAGCGACCACGGACTGACCATCCCCGAGGTGGCCTCCCGCGCCGAGATTTCGGAATATGCCTCAAAGTGTCTGCTTGAGGCCGCTCTGTGCATCGGCATCGTATTGGTAAACCCCGACACCGACCGTTTCACCCTCTCCAAGACCGGTTGGTTCCTGATAAATGACGCCGCCACGCGCGCCAACATCGATTTCAACCACGACGTGAACTATCGCGGCTGGTTCCACCTGGACGAAGCCCTGAAGGAGGGCAGGCCCGCCGGCCTCCCGACCTTAGGCGACTGGCCCACAATATACGAGGGCCTTTCTTCGTTACCTAAGGAGGTACAGAATAGTTGGTTCGGTTTCGACCATTTCTACAGCGACAGTTCGTTTCCGGAGGCTCTTGACATCGTGTTCGCCGACCGTCCGCGCACGCTGCTGGATGTGGGAGGCAACACCGGCCGCTGGGCTCTGCAGTGCGTGGCGCACGACCCTGACGTGCAGGTCACCATCCTCGACCTGCCGCAGCAGATAGGCATGATGCGCCGCAATGTGGACGGCCATCCCGGAGCCGACCGTATAGACGGCATGGGCGTCAACCTGCTGGACGAATCACAGGAAATGCCCGCGGGCCGTCGGTTCGACGCCGTGTGGATGAGCCAGTTCCTGGACTGCTTCAGCGAGGAGCAGGTGGTCAGCATCCTGCGCCGCGCCGCCAAGGTGATGGACGCGGACTCGCGTCTGTACATAATGGAGACGCTGTGGGACCGCCAGCGCTTCGAGCCCGCCGCCCTCTGCCTGACGCTGACCAGCCTCTACTTCACGGCCCTCGCCAACGGAAACAGCAAGATGTTCCATTCCGAGGACCTGTACCGACTCGTGCGCGAAGCCGGCCTCAAGGTCGACACCGTACACGACAACCTCGGCCAGGGACACTCCATCTTGGTGTGCTCATTGGCATAATGCATCCGCGCCTCGCCGCAAATGCACATTAACAACTGAATTTCAACGGGATGTCCCTGACCGACTCCCGACAAACGTTTTTAGCAAGATGAATCAGACTGATATCGAACTGAAAGTAAACAAATTCTTAATCGACGACCTGGAGATAGACGAAGACGCGATCAAGCCCGAGGCCAGCCTCAAGGAGGACCTCGGCATCGACTCGCTCGACTTCGTCGACATTGTTGTGATTGTGGAGAAAAACTTCGGCTTCAAGATCAAGCCCGAGGAGATGGCCAACGTCAAGACCCTGGACGATTTCTACAAATACATCGCCACTAAGGTAGGCTGATAGGGATAGTTGGCGGAACTGACACATAACGACTGGTCCGGAACCACATACGGCAACGGATGGATGCATCGATGGCTCGTTCGCATAATGCGGGTGATCGATGTACGGTTCTTTTATGTCTTTACACGCATCTTCGTACTACCGCCCACACTGCTGATCAACGGCAACGGACGGCGCTCGGCATACAGCTTCGCACGTCGGCGCCTGGGGCTGAACCGCCGCAAATCGGCCCGCATGGTGTGGCGAAATTTCTGTGCCTTCTCCGAGGTGGTGATCGACCGGTTCTATATGTATGCCGGACATAGGTTCAAAATCGAAATCGACGGCTTCGAGCATTTCGACCGCCTGCAGCGTCAGCCCGGCGCATTCGTGCAGCTTAGCTCGCATATAGGCAACTACGAGCTGGCCGGATATTCGCTCGTGTCGGAGCTGAAACGCATCAACGCGCTGGTGTTCGCCGGCGAGAAGGAAACGGTGATGGCCAACCGTTCGAAGCTGTTCGGGCGAGGCAACATCCGCATGGTGCCCATGCGCCGGGACATGAGCCATATCTTCACGCTGAACGAGGCCATAGACAACGGCGAGATCGTTTCCATGCCGGCCGACCGCGTGTTCGGCTCGGCCAAGGCGTACAAGGTGCCCCTGTTCGGTGCCGACGCCCGGATTCCGCAGGGACCGTTCCTGTTGGCGGCCGCCAAACAGACACCCATGCTGTTCGTGGCCGTGATGAAAGCCGGCAGGAAGAAATACCGCATCACCGTGCGCGAATTGACGGCACCGATAGAAATGCCTACCCGCAAACGAGCCGAGGCCCTGGTGCGCGAATATGCCGGATTGCTGGAACAGACCGTGCGTCAATACCCCGAACAATGGTACAATTACTTCAATCTGTGGACCGATGACTGAAACCTCCGGACCGATGACTGATTTCGCAAGCATCGACATTCACGAGCTTCTGCCGCAGCAGCCGCCATTCGTAATGGTAGGCCGTCTGTTGCACTACGACCCCTCTCTTACCGTGACCGAAACGGAAGTTTCGGACCAAAATATCTTCACCGAGCAGGGCCGTTTCACCGCGCCCGGGCTGATCGAGAACATGGCGCAGACATGCGCCGCGCGCATCGGCTATTACAACAAATATGTGCTGAAACAGGGCATTCAGCTCGGCTTCATCGGCGCGGTGCGTGGCTTCAAGATACACCGACTCCCCACAGTGGGCGAGACCATACGCACCTCGATAAACACCGTGGAGGAAATCATGGGGATGCTGATGGTGGAGGGCAAGGCCACGTGCGACAACGAGACAATAGCGGAAGCCACCATGAAGATAGCACTGAGCGATATCGAGTCACAGGCCGCCAATACCCGGAAAGCATGAAGACACTGACCGCCGTACATCCGTTTGAGATCCGCTTCAGCGAAGTGGATTCGATGAACATAGTGTGGCATGGGTCGTACATGCTCTATTTCGAGGATGCGCGCGAGGCTTTCGGCGCCAGGTACGGTCTGGAATACATGACCATTTTCGGCAACGGCTACTACGCGCCGTTAGTGAAGATGGACTTCAAGTTCAAGTCGCCGCTGCGCTATGAGTCGCATCCTGAAATCATCATCACCTACCGCCCCACCGAGTCGGCCAAGATAGTGTTCGACTACGAGATACGCGACCGCGACACCGGTACGGTCTGTGCCACAGGGCGTTCGGTGCAGGTGTTCATGGACCGCAACTACGAGCTGGTGTGGGAGTCGCCGGAATTCTACCGTAATTGGCAAAAGAAATGGGAAGTGCTATGAACATAGTCGCAAGAGGCACATACATGGTCACTCCGCTTGGCGAAGGGTCCGGCAGCAATTACGAAGCGCTGTGTCAGGGACGCAGCGAGCTGAAGCCGCGTCCCGGCGCGTTCGGACTGCCCGAGACTTTCGTAGGCTCGTTGCTGCCGCGCGACTGTTGGAACGAGAAACTTAAGGATATGCCGGGCCGCGACGGGCTGACCCTGTTCGAGGCGCTGTGCATTTACTGTATAAAGGTGGGCGCCGGCGATGTCGATCTGTCGGATCCCGGCACGATATTCATCCTTTCCTCCACCAAGGGGAACGTAGACCTGTTAGAAACCAATCCCGATGACCCGCGCGCGTATCTTGACTGGTCGGCCCGCAAGATTGCCGAAAATTTCGGCAACCGGAACACACCCGTCACCGTGTCAAACGCCTGCGTGTCGGGCGTATGCGCCCAGCTGATGGCGGCGCGCATGATACGTTCCGGTCAGTATCGACGTGCCGTGGTGGTAGGCGGCGACCTGCTGTCGCGGTTCATCGTCTCCGGCTTCCAGTCGTTCAAGGCACTCAGTCCCGAGGTCTGCAAGCCATTCGACGCCAACCGCACCGGCCTGAATCTCGGCGAGGCCTTCGGCTCCATCATACTTGAAGCCACCGACCATGTCGGCGAATCAGACTGGGTATATGTTGCATCGTCAAACCATAACGACGCCAACCATATCTCTGGGCCGTCGCGCACCGGCGAAGGCTCATACCGTGTGCTCCGCGACCTGCTGAAGCACGTGGATGCCACGGATCTGGCGTTCGTCAACCTGCATGGCACCGCCACAAACTATAACGACGAGATGGAATCCATAGCCGTGGACCGTGCCGGAATCTCGCAGATTCCGGTCAACGGGCTGAAAGGATACTTCGGCCATACCCTCGGCGCCGCCGGCGTGATCGAGACCATCATGTCGATGCAGGCCGTGGACCACGGCGCCATAATTCCTACACGCGGATTCTCCGGGCAAGGAACGTCACGCAAACTGAATGTAACGGATGCGCCTCGCACCACGGACAAGAAGGCTTTCATCAAACTGCTGTCCGGCTTCGGAGGCTCGAACGCCGGTATATGTTACAGGAAAGGAGGTGCCGAATGAGACTGCTGAAACAAGTCGAGATACAACCCGGATGCTTAAAGACAGACGGCAACAGGATTGATTCGCTATGCGGACTCTCCCTGTCGGAAATATACCGTAAAGTCTGCAACGGATATCCAAAATTCTTCAAGATGGACGGTCTGTGCAAGACCGGATTCGTGGCTGCCGAGCTTTTGCTGGAAGGCCTGACCCCGGAACAGAAGACTGAAGGGTCAGTGATACTTTTCGGCCGCGCCGGCTCGCTGGCAACCGACCGCAATTACGAGAACACCATCCGCGACCCGGATAACTACTACCCCTCGCCCGCCCTGTTCGTCTATACACTGGCCAATATCGTGACCGGCGAAATAGCGATCCGCCACAAGATGCAGGGCGAAAGCTCAATGTACGTCCTGCCGGAATACGACAGAGAGGCGGAAAAGCGGACCGTACAGTCGGCATTCGACGAATCGGACACGCCGCTGATAGTGTCGGGTTGGGTGGATTACGAAAACGACGACAATTATCAAGCAATATTGAATTTATACACCAAAGACTAAATACTTCAACTATGGAAGAACTGATAAACCAACTGAAAGAACAGATCATCGAGGCCCTGAACCTCGAGGACATGACCCCGGCTGACATCGACGCCGACGCACCCCTGTTCGGCGAAGGCCTTGGCCTTGACTCCATCGACGCCCTTGAACTGATAGTGCTGATGGAACGCGAATACGGCATCAAGTTAGGCAATCCGGCCGAGGGCAAGAAGATATTCAGCTCCGTTGCCAGCATAGCCGACTACGTAAGCAAGAACCGCAAGAAATAAGGACCTGCACACGGCATGAAGATATATGTGACGGGTATGGGGATAGTGTCGGCGCTTGGCATAGGCGTCGACGCCACACTGACGGCCTTGCGCGAATCGCGTTCGGGCATCGGGCCGGTGAAGTATCTCGATACCGTTCATCGTGACCTGCCCGCCGGCGAGGTACCGGCATCCGACGCCGAGTTAGCCGCCATGCTCCGGGCCGAAGCGCCCGTGAGCCGGATGCGCACCGTCATGATCGGAGCCATTGCGGCCCGCGAGGCCATAGCCGACGCCGGTCTGTCGCCCGACGACCTGCGCGACGACGTGCTGATCAACGGCACCACCGTGGGCGGCATGGATTATACCGAGAAACATTTCGCCGAGGCATTGCAGGACAATTTCGAGGGAGAGGCCGCTGGGAATCTGCAATACAACGACTGCGGCAGCGCCACGAACCTGATGGCGTCGATGTGCGGGCCGTTCCGAATGGTAACGACAACGTCCACGGCCTGTTCGTCGGCTGCCAACGCCATGATATTGGGCGCCAACATGATTAAGGCCGGACTCGCCGACCGCGTGGTGGCCGGTGGCACCGAGGCATTGTCAAGGTTCCATTTCAACGGCTTCAACACGCTTATGATACTGTCGTCACAGCCATGCACGCCGTTCGACCGCGACCATTGCGGCATCAACCTCGGCGAAGGAGCGGCATATCTTGTGCTGGAAAGCGAGGAATCGGCACGCCGACGCGGTGCAAAACCGTTGGCAGTCCTGTCCGGTTACGGAAACGCCTGTGACGCCTTCCATCAGACCGCCACGTCCGACAACGGCGAGGGGCCGTTCTTAGCCATGTCCAAGGCTTTGAAATCAGCAGGCCTCCGTCCCGACGACATCTCATATATCAACACCCACGGCACCGGCACTCCAAACAACGACGACTCGGAGCTGGCGGCCATAAAGCGTATATGGCCCGACAAAGTGCCTTATTATTCGTCGACCAAGGGCTTCACGGCCCACACCACAAGTGCATCGGGAGCCATCGAGGCCGTAATCTCCATACTGGCGCTGCGCCACTCGTTCGTGCCGGCGTCACTGAGATGCGTCAACCCCACGGATCCCGACCATGCGCCGGTCTCGGCCACGATGTTCGATACAAAACTGACGCACGTCATGAACAATTCGTTCGGATTCGGCGGCAACGACAGCGCGTTGATAATCTCTAAAGCGGAATGAACGGCATGAACAAATGTTACATCATATCCGGCAGCTGTCTGCACGACGAGGAAGCCGATGTCAGGAAATATGTGACGCCCGGCGAGGCGCGCCGCATGTGCCGCATCCTGAAACGGGCCGTGTACACGTCGTTCGAGGCGTTGCGTCAGAGCGGCATCGAATGTCCCGACGCCATCATAACCGGCACCTCGATGGGCTGCATGGAAAATTCCGAGAAATTCCTGACCGACATCTGCCGCAACGGCGAACAACTGCTGAAGCCCACGCTGTTCATGCAGTCCACCCACAACACCATCGCCTCCATGACGGGCATCCTGCTGAAATGCCACGGCTACAACATGACCTATTCGCAGGGAGGCGTCTCGTTCACCAGTGCTCTGCTCGACGCCTGGCTGCAGATCCGCTGCGGCGAGATAAACAATGCCTTGGTAGGCTGTCACGACGAGCTGACCGACGCCATCCGGAAGATTCGCCACGCCGCGCATCCTGAGATAGCCCCCGCCGATTTCCGCGAGGCATCCGCCGCGTTTATGCTGGCCTCCCGGCCCCTCGGCGATAAACCAATCGAGGTGGAGAAGGTCATTATATTACACCGCCCCTCTCCCCGCCGGCTTGAAGAAGCCATCCGCGCCCTTTCATCCGAAGGCGCGCCTCTCTCTGCCGGTGCCGAGACTTCCCTTCTCTCTGGCTGTGCTGAGGCGGAAGCCGAGGCTGAATCCCTCCTCTGCGCCTCCGCTGATGCGGAGAGCGTATATTCGGCCTGCCAGGCGCTCTCTCCCCTCCCCGGCGAGCCGAAGTCGGCCCTGGTCGTGACACGGGCCGGAGAATCGGTGTCGTTGATTAAACTAACACTCGCCTCGCCATGTGGCTGCTGATAGGGCTCTCCGTGCTTCAAAGCCTGATGCTGGCCGTAGGCCAGGTCGCCCTGAAGATCGCGCTGGCTCGAATGCCGGCCTTCTCCTGGACGTCCGAATTCTGGCTGAGCCTCCTTACGAACTGGGCATTCGCCGCCTGCGGCACCCTGTTCGCCGGCGCGTCCATCCTCTGGATGTACATACTGAAGCACTATCCCCTCAGCATGGCCTATCCGCTGGCGAGCATCAGCTACGTGATAGCCGCGTTCATGGCCATACTGGTGTTTCACGAATCGGTGCCGATGACACGCTGGATCGGCGTGTTCCTCATAATGGCCGGATGCGCCCTCGTGGCTTATAAATGACCTCGTGGCTTATACCTCGTGGCCTATAAATGAATTTGAAGATGATGAAGAAACTGCTTTTGCTCACAATGCTTGTCGTGATGTCGCTGCCCGTATTCCCGGCGACACTGACCGGCGCACGATATAAGGAAACCGCAGCCAAGATCAACGCGGCCGCGGCAAAGATGCCCTCCATGACCTGCGACTTCACGCAGACCAAGCATCTGGCAATGCTCCGCGAGAAAATGGTGTCGAAAGGCAAGATGTATTACCGCAAGCCCGACAAACTGCGCTGGGAATATGTGTCGCCCTACAAATACACCTTCATCCTCAACGGCGCGAAGGTGTCGGTGGCCAACAACAAGCGCAACGACGTGATAGACACCCGCAACAACAAGCTGTTCAAGGAGATAGCCCGCATCATGATGAGCACCGTGACGGGCCGCGCCCTGTCGGACACCGGCGACTTCACCATCACCATCAACGAGACGGCACCGACATGGGATGTAACCCTCGTACCCAAACGCAAGAATATCAAGCAGATGTTCTCCAAAATCATATTGAAGTTCCGTCGCTCGGACTGTCAGGTGCAGCAGATAGAGCTGTATGAGAAGAACGGCGACCGCACCGAGATAAAACTTCAGAACATAAAGACACCCTCGCCCGTAAATGACGCGCTTTTTAGTATATCTTAGTCTGCTCCTTACCGGCGGACTGTCGGCATACAGTCAGAACCCGGAGGCACTGCCGCAGGACACCGTCTTCCGCTATGGCTTCGAGATGTCCATGCAGAAGGCCGGGCTGACCGGCGTGGTCCTCACGCGTCTGGACAACAATGCCATATACGGCAGCATCATCAACGAATTCGGTGTATCAGCCCTTGACTTCACCTACAACATACGCCGGGGCAAAGTCAAGCTGAACCATGTGGTGTCGTTCTTGGACAAATGGTACATCAGGCGCGTGCTGCGCGCCGACCTGCGCGTCTGCCTCGACCGGCTCTACGGTCTCTCGGACCGGATGCCGAAGAAGCACGACGTCCTGCAGAACGGCTCCACGCTGACCGTGCGCAACCTTGCCCACGACATCTCCTACTCATTCACACCCATTGCCCATGACTCTCAACAATAACATGTACCGCATCGGGCGCATGGACCATGAGGCCATGACCGCCGACATCCGCCTGTTGCCCGACAACGTCATATATAAAGCCCACTTCCCCGAAAAGCCTATCACTCCGGGCGTCTGCATCGTGCAGATGGCCGTGGAGCTGTTCGGCGCGCTGCGTGGCAAAGAATACTCCCTCCGCGAGGTTGTAAACGCCAAATTCCTGATCGTGATGGAACCGCAGGCCACACCCGACGTGCGCTATGAATTCACCAAGATTACGGACGGCACGGAGCCGGGCACAGTCAGGCTGCAGGCCGCGGCCCGTTCCATCGCCGACAACGCCGTAATGGCAAAACTCTCGCTAATACTTCAGGAGCAATGACCAAGGCATCAGTCAGCAAGGCCATGCGCAGCCACGGCATCTGCGTGATTATCCCGACATACAACAATGCCGGGACGCTGGCCCGTGTACTGACCGATGTGCTGGAATATGCTCCCGATGTAATAGTGGTGAACGACGGCAGCACCGACAACACCGCAGAAGTGCTGCGCGGATTCAAGGACCGCGTCGACATTGTGTCCTATCCCCGCAACCGAGGCAAGGGATACGCGCTGAAAACGGGTCTGACGCACGCGCACCGCTGCGGTTTCGATTATGCGCTTACAATCGACTCCGACGGCCAGCACCGTGCCTCCGACATCCCGAAGATGGTGCAAGCCGTAATAGAGCATCCCGGCGCGCTTGTGGTCGGCGCCCGCGACCTGACCAAAGTGGACATAAACGGCAAGAGTTCGTTCGCCAACAAGTTCTCCAACTTCTGGTTCCGTGTCCAGACGGGCAGGAACCTGACCGACACCCAGACCGGCTACCGCGTGTATCCGCTGAAGCATCTGCACGGACTCCGGATGCTCACCTACCGCTATGAGGCCGAACTGGAGCTGTTGGTGTTCGCGGCGTGGAACGGTGTAAGGATCGTATCGGTCCCCATTGATGTCTATTATCCGCCGCAAGCGGAGCGGGTGTCGCATTTCAAGCCGGCTCTTGACTTCACACGCATCAGCATACTGAACACCATTCTATGCGTGGCCGCAATCGTCTACGGCATTCCGGTCCGCTCATGGTATTATTTCCGACAGAAACGGGCATTTAACCGTGAATGGAAATTCTTCACGCGCAAAAACGGGCAGCCCAAGCCCGCGGCCATGACATTGCGCCGCCTGTTCCGTTCGCTCTACGCACTGTCGTTCTATCTGGTCAGCTGCCTGGGAGTGCTCACTCCCTTAGGTATCGCACTGTTCAAGTTCGGCAGGTCGAACGAGAAGAAACGTACACGCTACCACCGCAAGCTGCAGCAAGTGTCGCGGTACATAGGCAACCATCTGCCCGCGGCCTCGCCCGTTAAGTACATCAACGACAAGGAAGATTTCAGGAAACCGGCGCTGATAGTCTGCAACCACCAGTCGCACCTGGACCTCCCCGTGATCATGGCCCTCTATCCCAAGATTGTATTCCTGACCAACGACTGGGTGTGGAACAATTCGGTGTTCGGCAACATGATACGCTATGCCGAATACTATCCCGTTTCGGCCGGTATCGACAACCTTATGCCCAAACTGCGCGACCTGCGCGACCGGGGTTATTCCATCATGGTGTTCCCTGAAGGCACCCGTTCGGTGGACTGCTCCATATCGCGGTTTCATCAGGGGGCATTCCACCTTGCCCGCGAGCTGGAATTAGACGTACTGCCGTTGGTGCTTCACGGTGCCGGGCATGTGCTGCCTAAACTCGACTTCATGCTGCGCAAGGGCGAAATCTCGATTGAAGTGCTCGACCGCATTCCATACGAGCCGGAGTCGCCACTGACGATGCTGAAGCAGGCTTCCCGCGCACGGGCCATTATCCGCGAGGCTTACGACAAGACAGCCCGGCGCAAGGAGAATACGGAATACTTCATCCCACTTGCCCTCTACAAATACGCATGGCGCGGATGGAAGACTGTGTCGGAATGCAAGCGCGCGCTGCGCAAGGCCGACAGCTATTCCATGGCCATAGACCATCTGCCCGCCTCCTGCCGCTCGGTGGCCATACACAATGCCGGTATCGGCGTGGTGCCGCTGCTGTTCGCCCTGGTGCATCCCGACGTGCAGGTCACGGCATACATCGAATCGCTTGAACAATACAGTGTGGCGGTCAATACGCCGCACATCCCTGATAACTTACATTTCATTCACACGGTGTGGCCCGAGGACACGCAGTCGGAGGCCGACATCTCATTCTTACTTACCGACGAGGGTCTGTTACAACCCTTGTAGACGCTATGGACAAGACTTGCCTGATAATCGGAGCCGGACTCGGCGGACTTTTCACCGGAGCGCTATTAGCGCGCAACGGATACAAGGTGACTGTGATAGAGAAAAACGCCACCATCGGAGGTGGACTGCAATGCTTCCGACGCGGCGACAAACTGTTTGAGACCGGAATGCACATCATGGGCGGATTCCAGCCCGGTGGCAACCTGTCCAGGATATGCAGTTACCTCGGCATACTCGACCGGCTGAAGATAGAACACCTCAACCACTACTGCACCGACCGCATCTATTACGGCAAGGACGGCAAGTCATACACCATAGGCTCGGGCCGGGAGAATTTCGTCAAGGTCCTTGCCACTCAGTTTCCAGAGGAAGCCGAGGGAATCAAGGCATACGTCGACGAACTGTTCGACATCACGGAACGCATACCGCTGTTCAATCTCCGCCCCGGGATTGCCGACATGACCGGGGAATACGGGCGGTTCAGCATGCCTGCCGACCGTCTTATAGCCAAGCACGTGCGCAACGAGGTGCTTCGCGAACTGCTGGCATACCTGAATCCGATATACAGCGGCACTCCCGGGCATTCACCGGCATACGTCCATGCCCTGATCAACGTGCTGTTCATTTCCGGCGCGTCGCGGTTCGTGGGCGGCAGCCAGCAGCTGGCCGACGCGCTGGCCGGATGCATCACCGAGCGGGGCGGCCAGATAGTAGCCGGCGACCCGGTGCAAAGCATCACGGTTGAAAACAAAGCCATCACGGACATAACCACGAAGTCTGGACGCACCTTCACGCCGCAATTGGTGATCTCCTCCATACATCCCGTGTCGCTGCTGAAGATTCTGCCTCCCAAGACATTCACCACGGCATTCACCAACCGCCTCAACAGCATTCCCAATTCATTCTCGGCTTTCTCGCTCTATATCGACCTGAAGCCTGACCAGTTCCCTTACATCCCCTACACCGGCTATTACCTGCGCGACTACGGCATGATGTGGAACCAGGCCACGCACGAGGAGAACAAGAGCCGCTGGCCGCACGGATTCCTCTATATGACCCCGCCCGAACCTGAACAGGGGCCGTTTGCCTCGCGATTGCTGATACACTGCCCCATGGAATTCGACGAGGTGCGTCAGTGGGAAGACACCGCTTCAGGCCGGCGCGGCCAGGATTATCTGGACTGGAAACAGGACTGCGGCGCAAAACTGATCGATGCGCTTGAAACCATCTATCCGGATCTCCGCAAGTGCATACACAAGGTCTATGCCTCCTCACCCCTCACCATCCGCGACTATTACAATGTAAAGGAGGGCTCGATGTTCGGCTATACCCACGATTCGGAGGACATACTCTATTCACAGATACCGGTGCGCACCAAGCTCTCGAACCTGTACCTCACCGGCCAGAACGTGATGCTGCACGGCATCTGCGGCGTACCGCTGACGGCCATCAAGACCGTGGACGCCATCTTAGGAGAGGATTATATAATCAACCAGATTCTGGAACATGAAAGGAATTAGATATATATTGTTTTTTACCACGCTGTGCGCGGCCATGTCGCTGCATGGCCAGGCCTTCAATATATGGGAAGGCACCGGGTGCAGGTCGAAGGTAAGGCTGACGCCCTATCCGGTGAGCGAAGCTCCCCACGGAAACGGCTCCGCGCCAGCCGTGATAGTCTGCCCCGGCGGCAGCTACTTCTGGCTGGACAAGGAAACGGAGGGCGACGGCGTGGCACGGTGGCTCAACACCCAGGGCATCGCGGCCTTCGTGCTGGAATACCGCGTGGGTACAGTGCCAGGATTCATTTTTCACGACCGCCTGGTGAAGCGCGGCAACCGCTTCCCCGATATGCTGCAGGACGTGCAGCGCAGCATTCAGCTTGTGCGCGAGAATGCCGACAAATACGGCATCGATCCTGACAAGGTCGGCGTAATGGGATTCTCGGCGGGAGGTCACCTCACGTTGATGGCCGGCACAATGTTTGACACCGACGTGCTGTCGCAGGTAGGCGTCAAGCCGTCCGTATCTCTTAAACCCGACTTCATAGCTCCTATCTATCCTGTGGTTTCGTTGGTCGACGAATCGGTGCACAAACGTTCGCGGCGCGGCTTATTGGGTGAAGGTAAGGCCATAAGCCCCGAAATGAAGGATTCCCTTTCGATGGAGCACCGTGCTCGCCCCGATATGCCTCCGACATTCCTGATGAACTGCGTGGACGACCCCATAGTGAAATACCACAACTCCGAACTGATGGATTCGGCCCTTACGGCCAACCATGTTCCGCACGTCTACATACAGTACAAGACCGGCGGCCACGGATTCGGCGCCAATCCTGACAAGACAACGGCAGAGGCCATCAAATGGCGTGGCCGCTTCATTGCGTGGCTCCGCAACCTGCCCTTTATGAAGTAATTTTGAATTTTGAATCAGAACGACAATGACGTCAAACCATATACAGAACGACATAGAGTTTGCCTCGCCCGAGGAGATACGCGAGTTTCAGGACGCGCGTCTACGCGAGGCAGTGGCCTATCTGGCCGCCAACTCGCCTTATTACCGCCGTATGTTCCGCGACAACGGCATAGACCCGGCATCCATCCGCACCGTCGACGACCTGCAGCGCCTGCCGTTCACGGCCAAAAAGGACCTGCAGCTTTACAACAATGATTTTCTCTGTGTGCCCAAGGAGAAAGTGATTGACTACATCACGACATCGGGCACCCTCGGCGACCCGGTGACCTTCGGCTGCACGGAACTCGACCTGCAGCGGTTGGCCTACAACGAAAAGAAATCGTTCAGCTGCGCGGGCGTGCGTCCCGGCGACATCATCCAGCTTATGACCACGCTCGACAAGCGCTTCATGGCCGGCTTGGCCTATTTCCTCGGCATCCGCGAGTTGGGCGCGTCGGTGATACGCGTGGGCAACGGCATCCCCGAACTGCAGTGGGACACCATACACCGCATACAGCCCGACACCATCATGTGCGTGCCGTCGTTCATACTCCGGCTGATAGATTACGCCGAGAAGAACGGCATAGACTACCGCGCGTCGAGCATACGCCGCATCATCGGCATCGGCGAGGGCCTGCGCGAACAGGACTTTTCGTTAAATCTCCTCGGTAAACGAATCAAGGAGAAATGGGACGTGGAACTGTTCGCCACATATTCGTCAACCGAAATGGGCGCGACGTTCTCAGAATGCCCCTACGGCTGCGGAGGCCACGTGCATCCGGAACTGATCATAGTGGAGATAATCGGCGACGACGACAAGCCGGTGCCAGACGGCGAGCCGGGCGAGGTGGTCGTTACCACGCTCGGCGTGGAGGGAATGCCCCTGCTGCGGTTCCGCACCGGCGACATATCGCGCAAGATTACCGGACAGTGCAAGTGCGGCCGCAATTCCTTCCGCCTCACTCCCATTGTGGGCCGCAAGAACAACATGATAAAGCTGAAGGGCACCACCGTCTATCCCCCGGCCATATACGATGTGCTGGATAATACACCATACGTGGCCAACTACGTGGTGCTGGTACGCGACAGCTTCGCCGGCACTGACGAGGTGGTGGTGAAGGTCGGTCTCAATTCGCGCCCTGCGTTCGATGTGATAAAGGAACTGAAAGACCGTTTCCGCTCGCGTATCCGCGTGGCGCCGATCATAGAAATACTGGATCCCGACGACGTCAACAAGATCCTGTTCCCGAGCACATCGCGCAAGCCGTTGAAATTCATCGACCTCAGAAACCATAAATAATCAGGAAACAATAGCCTGTAAAGAATCCATTCAAGCCGTATGAGCAAGTTGATTCTGAACATATACGATCTGTTCCGCCGCCGGCGGTGGCTGTGCCGGAGCATCTTCGCGGCGCTGACCGCGGTGCTTGTGGCATTGGTGATGACACTGCATTACAAGGAGGACATCTCCGACTTCCTGCCCCTTGACCACGATAACCGGCAGGCCATGGCGGTGTACCAGGACATATCGGGAGCCAACCGCATATATGCCTTCGTGATGATGCGCGATTCGGCGCAGAATTCGCCCGAGCGCCTGGCCGAAGGGGTCGACCTGCTCACGCAGACTTTAGCAGAGACTGATACCGCCGGACTGCTGCCGGACGTGATCAGCTCGATAGACCTTGAACAGATCATGGGCGTGGCGTCGGCCGTGTACGACGACATCCCCTACTTCATGACCGAGCGCGACTATGCCCGCGCCGACTCGCTGTTAGCCATTCCGGGCTACACGGCCGCGCAGCTGATGAACGACAAGGAGCAGCTGCAGTCGCCCGCCGCCGGTTTCTCGGTCGAGACCATGTCACGCGACCCGCTCGGCCTGTTTTCTCCAGTGGCCGCACGCATACACTCCGGCGGCTCGGACATAGAGTTCGACAACTTCGACGGCTACATCCTCTCGCCCGACGGCAAACGGGCCATCGTGATGATGGACTCCAGATTCGGCGCCTCGGAATCGGACAACAACGGACGCATCGTAGACCTGCTGAACGCCGTTAAGCAAAAGGTGGAACGGCAGGATCCGGCATTTGACGTTCATTTCACCGGCGGTCCCGTCATAGCCGTGGGTAACGCCGACCGTATCAAAAAGGATTCCATATTGGCAGGCACCATCGCGGGCGTGCTTATCCTGGCGTTGCTGATATATGTGTTCCGCAACATGCTGAATATCCTGCTCATCGTGGTGTCGGTGGGCTGGGGATGGCTTTTCGCAATGGGGGGAATCGCCATATTCTACGATTCGGTGTCCATCATCGTGATAGGCATATCGTCGGTGATTCTCGGCATAGCCATCAATTATCCGCTGCACCTTATAGACCATCTGGCGGAAAATCCGAACCGGCGTCTCGCCCTGCGCGAGATTGTGTCGCCGCTGGTGGTGGGCAATGTCACTACCGTAGGCGCGTTCCTCTGCTTAGTGCCGCTCAACGCCACGGCGCTCCACGACCTGGGTCTGTTCAGCTCCTTGCTTTTGATTGGCACCATCCTGTTCGTGCTGCTGTTCCTGCCCCAACTGGTGCGCAAGAATTCTCCCCGGGTGATACGCGAGGAGAAACGCTCCGTGTTGTCGCGACTGGCCGACATCAAGCCCGAGCGCAGCAAACCGTTGGTGATAGCGCTGAGCTGCCTTACATTGGTGTTCGCATGGTTCAGCCTCGACACGGGCTTCGACACCGATATGCGCAACATAAACTACATGACGCCTCAGAACCGCGCCGACATGGAATATTTCTCGTCGCTGATGCCGGGCGGCAAGACCACCGAGCCGCTGTATGTGGTGAGCGAGGGCAAGTCGTGGGACGAGGCGATGCGTGGCAACGAACAGGCGGCGCGGGTGCTTGACGGCCTCGCCGCCGAGGGCAAGGTATCGAAACGTTCGGATATAGCCGACTTCCTTCCCTCCGATTCCACGCAACAGGCTCGCTTAGCACGCTGGAACAGGTTCGTGACGGAGCATAGCGCGCTGTTCCGCGATTCCATCCCGTCCGAGGCAGCTCGTCTCGGATTCAGTGAAGAAGCCTTCGCACCGTTCCACGAGGCAATCTCGCAGCAATATACGCCAAAATCGTTTGACGAGCTGAACGAGACATTCACGATGTTGTTCGCCGGCAATATCAGCCGCGACGAGGCCGCCGGCCGCAAGGCCATCGTGCAGATTGTGGACGTGCCGAAGAATGACATCAGCGCGGTTAAGGACCGGATTAAAGAACGGTTCGACGGCCTCTGCTTCGATGTGGCTTCCATGAATTCGTCGATAGCCAATACGCTTTCAGACGATTTCAATTACATCTGTTATGCCTGCGGATTCATCGTGTTCGCGTTCCTGTGGTTGTCGTTCGGCCGTATAGAATTGGCGGCCATCGCCTTCCTGCCGATGGCGCTGTCATGGCTCTGGATTCTCGGCATAATGGCCATCTGCGACATACGCTTCAACATCGTAAACGTGATTTTGGCCACATTCATCTTCGGTCAGGGCGACGACTACACCATTTTCATCACCGAGGGCCTGGCATACGAATTTGCTTACCGACGCAAGGTGCTGGCATCGTACAAGAACAGCATCGTGGTGTCGGCGCTGATCATGTTCATAGGCATAGGGTCGCTGATATTCGCGCAGCATCCTGCCATGCGCTCGTTGGGTCAGGTTACGGTGGTGGGCATGATAGCCGTGGTGCTTATGGCCTACATCGTGCCGCCGCTGTTCTTCAACTGGATTACCCGGAGCCACGGCCATGTACGCCGCCATCCCATCACGCTCGCATCGCTGGGTATACAGGTGTTCCGGCCACGCCGTTACAAAGCACTGCAACAGGCTTTGGCTGCCGGACCCATGTCGCCCGATATGATGGGATATGCCGTATCTGGCCGGTATCTGTATAAAGGCCGCGACATAGAATCAAACGCTAAGAAAGCTCTGAAGGACATTATTCCGCACATTGACGAATTAAAGAATGTCAACGCCGATGAGTTACTTATCATTAACGGAACGGCACAGGGCGAGCTGGCTCTGTCTTTAGCTCTGCTTCATCCCGGCGTATCCGTAACGGTAGTAACCGACAACGAGGATTCACACGCTCTGATAGAGACGTGCACCATCGATTTCACTCCAAATATCACTGTCACAACCAACCATCACAATTATGAAAACCTTCCGGATTCTTATGTGCGTCTGTATAGCGATGGCAATGCTGTCGCCTATGCTCGCCGCCGACCTGCCTAAGTCTGTAAAGCTGAATTCCGACAGCACCGTCACCTTCACGCTGCGTCTCACGCCCGAGATGCTGAGGGCCGTCAACGAGTCCGATGACGATGAAGATGACGAAGAAGAAGATGATGATGATGAAAATAATAAAGAGGCTGAGGAACCGGATCAGCCCGACGATGTATATGTAGTGGGCAATCTCATAAAGAACAAGAGCCTGCTGAAGAAAATGGGACTCCCGTTTGGCGGCGATTTCAGCAAGGGTGAGATGGACGAGGAGAAAGGCGTATGGACATTCCGGTCGCCCAAGCTCGCACCGAACATGTACACCTATCAGTTCGAGATTGAGGAGAAGAAATATGTAGACCCTCTGAATCCGAACACCGTTCGCGACATAGCCGACACGCTGAGCTATTTCATCATTCCGGGGGGCAACGCCGACTATTTCCTTGACACCGACGTTGCGCACGGCAAGGTGAGCAAGGTGTGGTATCCCAGCACTCTCGAAGGATTCAAGAAACGCCGCATGTCGGTTTATCTGCCAGCCGAGTATGATAAGAATCCCGACAAACGGTATCCGGTGTTGTATCTGCTGCACGGCTCAGGCGGCGACGAGGACGCATGGCTGGGCTGCGGACGCGCCGCGCAGATTCTCGACAACATGATGGCGCAGGGCAAGTGCAAGCCCATGATTGTGGTTATGCCCAACGGCAATGCCGAACTTGCCGCTGCTCCCGGGGCCGATCCCGACCGGCCCGACCAAAAGCCGTTTGCCAACAATATGTCATCGATGTTCGGTGCCATAGAAAGCGTGTTCATGCACGACGTGGTGGATTATGTCGACTCGCATTACCGCACCCGGACCGGCAAAGCCGACCGTGCCATCGCCGGCCTGTCGCTCGGAGGTCTGCATACGCTTTACATCTCGCTCAACAATCCGGAATCGTTCGACTATGTCGGATTGTTCTCGGCGCAGACCACCAATGCCATCACCGACAAATCGTCTCCCACTGTCGACAAGATCGGAGGCCTTTGGAACACCCTTTCCGACACATTCCCGGCATTGCGCAAAAAGAAGATCGGCAAGACCATGGAAGCGGCCGCCGGTCAGGATGCGGATATTTACAAAAACTTCGACGCGAAGCTGCAGAAGCAGTTCAATCCGGCCCCGAAGCTGTATTATATAGCCGTCGGTACCGGCGACTTCACCAAGAAACTGAACGACGACCTGCGCCTGACGCTTGCCGACCACCGTTATCCCTACGTCTATCACGAATCGGACGGCGGCCACACCTGGGACAACTGGCGCAATTATCTCATCGACTTCCTACCCCGCCTGTTCTAATCCCGATTTCAGATTATGACGCAAAATGCCCCGTCACGCTTCGATGTACGTGACGGGGCATCTAATATCTACTGACTATTAACTATTAACTATCAGAGCAGTGTGACAGAGCGTGCGATGAACTTGGAGAGTTCCTCTCCCTTCAGCATGTTGCCTTTCAGCAGGGCCAGGTCGATGATCTGACGCACTACCGGCACTTTGGCGGCGTAGGCGGCTATGATGTCCTCCTGCTGCTTGCGCAGGTCGCCGGCCTCCTTCTCGTTGGCGGCTATCTTCTGCTCGGCCTCGGCCTTGTCTTCTTCCTTTTTCTCCTTGATCTCGGTGCGGAGCGAGTTGATTTCCCCGTTCAGCTCGTCAACCTTGCGGCGCAACGGCGTAAGTTCACCTGTCAATGCACCGGCGGCTTCCTTCACCACCTTGCGCACCACGGGCTGCTCGGTGTTGACAACCAACGAATACATATCGGGCATCTGCCCGTAGAAGTTCATGCCGGGCTGCATGGCCGCCATGTCCTTCATACGGCGCATCATCTCGTTCTGCGTCAGTATTGCGGGAGCGTCGTCGCCCTTCAGCGCGTTGTATTCCACGATGAAGTTGGTGTTCTCCACCGTAGGCAGCTGGCTGCGGAACATGCCGGTCAGCACCTCGATCTCAAGCGAGTCAAGGTCGGTGGCGTTGTCATCGCTCTTGCGTATCAGGCGTTCGGGGGTGTCGGAGTCTACGCGCACGAAACGTGTTTTCTCCAGCTTCGACTCCAGCATCTGGATCACGTGCTGGTCAAGCTGGCCGTTCATCAGCAATACGTTGTAGCCCTTGTCCTCGGCACCCTGTATGTAGCCGAACTGGGTGGTCTTGTCCGTGGCGTACAGATATATCACGCTGTCCTCCTTGTCGGTCTGCTCGGCCGATACCAAGGTCTTGTACTCATCCAGCGTATAGTACTTGCCCTGCACGTCCTTAAGCAGGAAGAATTTCTTGGCGGCCTCGTAGAACTTCTCGTCGGTAAGCATACCGTACTTGATGAACACCTCGATGTCGTCCCACTTCTTCTCGAACTCGGCGCGGTTGTCCTTGAACATCTTGTCCAGCTTCTCGGCCACCTTCTTCGAGATGTAACCGGAAATCTTCTTCACCTGCGAGTCGGCCTGCAGATAGCTTCGGCTCACGTTCAGCGGGATGTCGGGCGAGTCGATCACACCCTGCATCAGCATCATGAACTCAGGCACCACGCCTTCCACCTGGTCGGTTACATAGACCTGGTTGCAGTACAGCTGTATGCGGTTGTGGTTCACGTCCACGTTGGCCTTGATTTTCGGGAAGTAGAGGATACCGGTCAGATTGAAGGGATAGTCCACGTTCAGATGAATCCAGAACATCGGATCCTCCTCGCCCGGCTTCAGCTCGTGGTAGAACTTCAGATAGTCCTCGTCGGTCAGTTCCGACGGCTTGCGCGTCCACAGCGGCTCGGTGTCGTTCACCACATTGTCCTTGTCGGTATCGACATACTGGCCGTCCTTCCACTCCTTCACTTTGCCCGAAATCACGGGCACGGGGAGGAAGCGGCAATACTTCTTCAGCAGCGTGTCGATGCGCGCCTGCTCTAAGAATTCCTTGCTGTCATCATCGATATAGAGGATGATGTCCGTGCCGCGACCCTCCTTGTCGGTCTCGGTCAGCGTATATTCGGGACTGCCGTCGCAGGTCCATTCCACGGCCTTGGCGCCCTCCTTGTAGCTCAGCGAACGGATCACGACCTTCTTCGACACCATGAACGCCGAATAGAATCCGAGTCCGAAGTGGCCTATGATGGAATTGGCCGTATCCTTATATTTTTCTAAGAATTCCTCGGCGCCCGAGAACGCGATCTGGTTGATATAGCGGTCGATGTCGTCGGCGTCCATACCGATGCCGCGGTCGCTGACGGTCAGCGTTCCCGCCTCTTTGTCAATTTTGACACGCACGTCCATCTCGCCGAGTTCGCCCTTGTATTCGCCGAACGACGACAGCGTCTTCAGCTTCTGGGTGGCGTCGATGGCGTTAGACACCAGCTCGCGCAGGAATATCTCATGGTCGCTGTACAGAAACTTCTTGATGACGGGGAATATATTTTCAGTAGTTACCCCAATTTTTCCGGTTGGCATAATCTTTATGTTTTTTATATTTATATCGTTTTCTATCCGTGCGGCGTCGCGCCGTTCCAAATGACGCCACGCGCATACTGACTGTGGTCAAAGCCCGCGGCTTTGACGTCCCTACTGTTATAACAAAAAAGGGGCCGATATTCCTATCGGCCCCTTTATCGGGTTTCTGCATACGCCCCAGTGCCATTATTGGCACTGGGCGGTCAGTTTATTCTTCGGTCTCGTTCCAGGTGCAGCTCACGAACTTGAATTCACCCTTCCTCTCGCATTCGAACACGATGGTCTCGGCCTTCGTCGCGCCGTCGTAGATGTAGAAGTGGATGGTGACGGTGGGATGGAAATCGCCCATCGGCGCCATGTCGGGATACCACTCGTGGAGCACGGCGGGAGCCACCTGGTCCTCGAAGCGCTTCTTCATCGTGGCCACGACCTCCTCGTCGGTCATTCCCTCGTATGCGGCGGCATACTGCAGGCGTGCCGAGCCGGGACGCAGGTCGATGTTGTTCTGATAGGCCGACGCTCCGGTGTAGTAGTCGTTGTTGCCGTAGCTGGTAATGTACTTGTCGCCGTCGGGCACGTTGTCCTTCACCCAGTCCACGCAAGCCTGATAGAAGCTGGCGCTGTATGCCTGGCCCTTGCCTGTAGGCAGCGTGATGGTGATGGAGGGATCGAGTTCCCACTTGCCGTCGCGCTTCACGAACTGGTTGGTCACTTCCTGCACGCCGTTGGTAGCCACCTTGTCATACCACTTCGTGCCGTCGAAAGCCCAGAGAGCGCATGCGTTGGTGGTCTCCTTGTTGGCAAAGTACTTATAGCCGATATACATCTCGTCGTCCTCCTGCGCGTAAGGATAAGCCAGCGCCAGGAACTTGGGAAGATATTCGGCAGCCTGCGTGCCTGAGAAGTTGCCGTATGTCAGGCCCATCGACGCGAAGTCTGCGGGCTGGATCATGGTCACGTCCTGCACGGCCCAAGCCGAGCCGTCGAACTTGTACGCGCCGTACTTCGACACGCTGACGGTGCCGTAGTCAGGTCCGTCAAGATTGAAGTTCGGGTTGGTGTCGGTCTCGCTGTACTGAGCCACTACGAAGTCTCCGGCCTCAGCATCGGGCAGAGCCTCCTTCAGCACGTCGCTCATGCACTCAGACACGGGGTGCATCGGAGAGAAGGCGTCGATGTAATCCTCATCGCCGGCATATACCGTCTGATAATCGTCGGATGTCACCTTATAGCTTGAGGAAGCGTTCACGCCCTGAATCAGCTCGGGCACTTCGCTTACCTCGCGGTATGTCACGTTGATTGACGAGCCGTTGCTGACGGCATAGTATGCGAACAGCGAGTCGTTCAGCAGGTTGGGCATATAACGCTCGGCGGGAGTGGCCGGAGTGATATACTGCTGGTTTGCCACGGCGGCCAGGGCCTTTACGGCGTCGGGCGACGTACCGTCGGCCTGTTCCTTGGCGGCTAAGGCCTTGTTGAAGCGGTTGTCGGCAAAGCGCTTGTAGTCGGCGGCCGTCAGCGTATAGTTGATACCGGGCACGACCTGATCCATATTCTCGCCACCCTCGAATCCGTCCAGGTGGTTGTTCCAGCTGTCTTCACCACACGAGGCAAGACCCAGCATCATCAGCGCCGCCGGCGCAATGAATTTCATTATTGTTTTCATGTCTTTCCTCCTTTAGAAGTTAATCTTGAGTTTCACGCTGAATGTGCGGCCGAAGGAGTAGAACACGCGGAAGGCGTTGTTCCAGGCGCCCTTCTGGCTGGTCAGCGTGTATGCGTCCTTCACATAGTTGTAGTCGCATACGTTGTTGATGTTACCTATCAGAGTGGCCGTGACCTTTCCGGCGATCTTGAAGCGATAGCTGGCGTGAAGGTCAAGCTCGTTGCCCCATGGAATTTTCCAGGGATCCTCCACCGTGATTTCAGCGTTCTCAGTATATGAGTCGCTTGAGATCTCGTAGTCGGAGTAGTTGCGTGCGCTCCATACCCAGTCGGCGCCGATGCGGAATCCCTTGAAGGGCTTGAACGTCACGCCCAGGAAACCTGTGGTCTGTGCCGAACCGCCGATCTTGCGCCCTTTCTGCATCACCGTGGCGTGCGCGTGGTCTGGAGCAAGGATACCCGATGCAAGCGTACCATCCAGTTTGGCCAAAGGCTGGCCCTGCTCGGAGTAGAAGTAACCGGTCGGGTTCGAGTTCCATATCCAGTCGCCCAGCGAGAACATACCCTCCAGCTCCATCCAGCGTACGGGGATGTACTTGGCGTTGACCTCGAAGCCCATGTGGCGTGCGTTGACGCCCGACATGCTCAGCGTGTACATCTGGCCGGCAAGGGGTCCCTGACGGATCTCGCCCGTACGGGTGGTGGTGCGGTCGCACTTGTCAAGCCATTCGGTGTAGTAGAGGTTGGCGTTCAGCGAGAACACCTCCGAGTGATAGCCATAGCCCAGCTCGATGCTCCATATCTTTGAGTTCTTCGGGTTGGGGTTGATCACGTTGCTGGTGGCCTGCGACAGGAACACGCCGTTGCTGAAGAAAGGCACGCGCGAGATGAAGCCGCCGTTGACGAACACGTTGTTGTAACGGTTGATGTTATAGTTCACGCCGGCCTTTACGGTGCCGCCGATGAAGTTCTTGGTCTTTGAGCGCTCGTGCTCCTTGTCGTAATAGAAGAAGTCGCGGCGCCACATCGAGGTGTTGTTAAGTGATCCTGACACGACGGCGTTCAGCTTGTTGTCCAGGCCGGTGTACTCCAACTGGGCGTACACGCCTTCCTGCACCGTGTAGCCGTTGAAGTTACGGTACACCACGTCGCCCACGCCCAGGTGCTCGAACTTCCAGTTCGGGTCGGCTGCTGCGGCGTTGTTCTCGGGCTTCACGCTCTTGCGGTTCTCGTAGTTCATGTAGTATTCACCGTTGTAGAGGTCGATGATCTTGTTGTTGTGCTTGCCGATGTAGTAGCGCACGTCGAGACCGCCGGTAAATGTCAGCGTCTTGGGGATGAACTCGTTCTTGTAGGTCGATACCCAGCCGTACCATTCGTGGTTGTTGTTGCTGCTGGACATCACCATGTTCGAACCGGTGGTGGACTCCATGTTCATGGTCTGGATGGCGGCATAGTCGAATGTGCCGTCTGCGCAGCGGAACAGAGTGTTGAGTTTGCCCTGCGTCGAACCGTACCACGACGAGTTGGAGAGGTTGACCCCATTGTATGTGCCGTGGCCCTGACCGCCGTAGCCGCCGCCCGTACCGATGGACATGTACAGCGTATTGGTCCACGAGCTCTTGTAGTCTATCTGCCAGATGTGGGTCAGCGAGATCTGGGGTTTGTGATAGAAGTTATAGCTTGAGCTCTTGCGCTCGCCGTTCAGGCCGTAACCGAACGTGGGGTTGTAGCGATAGGGGCTCTCGCCGTCCATATAGTTGCGCACATTCTGCCATCCCTCGATGGTGAGGCCGTCCTGGCGGCTGCGCTGATAGTGGGTCTGCGGAGCGCCGAACGCAGTGAACGACAACTGCTGGTTCTCGCCAATCTTCTTCGACACGTTGACGAAGTAGTTGTAGCTGTTGAAGTTGGTGCCCTGCACGTAACCGTCGCCCCAGCGGCGCGATCCTAACACTGTGATGGCCCAGCCGTTCTTCATCAGACCGGTGGAAAGCATCAGTCCGTACTGGTTCATGCCGTCGTTGCCCATGCCGTACCACGCGGTGCCTTCGCGCTTGGCGTCGAGGCTGCGGGTGGTGATGTTGATGGTACCGCCCACCGAGGGAGCCGACAGCAGTGCTGCGCCAAGTCCACGCTGACTCTGCATGCTGCTGGTCACGTCGGCCAGTCCGGCCCAGTTGCTCCAGTACACGCCGCCCCACTCCATGTCGTTGATCGGAATACCGTTGATCAGCGTGGCCACGTTCTCCGACTTGAAACCGCGGATGTTGATCTTGGCGTCGCCGAAGCCGCCGCCGTCGGGAGTGGCCCATACGCCGGGAGTGGTCTTAAGAATCTCGGGAAACTCCTGAGCGCCCAATTTGGTCTCGATCTGCAGCTGGTCTACCGACGACAGGGCCACTGGCGTCTGGCGAGTGCGCGCCACGGACTGCGTCACGATCACGTCCTGCAGCATCTTGGCATTGGGGCTGAGTTTGATTACGCCCATTTTCGAGGCTACGCGCACGTCCGCGCCGTTATAGCCCACATACGTGATTTTCAATTCTTTCGCATTGTCCGGCACAGACAGACGGAAATATCCGTCCACATCTGTCGACGTTCCCTTGCTGGTGCCGGGAAGCTGTACCAATGCGCCGATCAGAGGCTCACCTTGATCGTCAACTACCTGACCGCGACACTCGATGTCGGCCCAAGCCTCGTTTGCGAAGCCCAGTCCGGCTGCCGTCACGGCCATGGCGAGAATAGTTCTCTTCATATTTGTCGTTATTGGTGTTTATATTTCGGATTATGATCGGAGAGGTCATAGTGCCTGCTCCCATCCATTAATAATGTATCGTTTTAACCGGTTGTGTGCTTGTTTTGTCGTTTCAGGCACTTTAGTTGTCGTTTCAAGTGCAAAGTTAGTGAAATATTTTTTAAAAAATGTAAATATTCTGTTACAAATTGCAGCGACAGGCGCAAATTTGGCAGTTTCGCCTTTTTGATGTAACTTTGCGGTAAAATATGGAGTCGGAGGACTCCTGTATATAGTAGCTGAATAAATCGATGATAAACCGAGTACTGATACGTAACAAGGTAGTGCAGGTGCTGTATTCGTGTCTGCTGGTAAGCAAGAAGTTCCAACTGGCTGAACCGCCGGCCCAGCCCACGAAGGAGAAGCGCTATGCCTACGGTCTGTATGTCGACATGCTGGCACTGTTCGTGATGCTGGCCCGACGCGTGGAATTCCGTAAGTCATATCCCCTTGAGACCAGCCGTTTCATGGAGCGGATCAAGGAAGACGACCGTGTATCGGCCGCTGTGCGCCGCCTGTCCGAGAACCCGATGTTCGTCAACACAGTCGACGATCTGGCACAGACACTGAAGGATTCCGGCATTTTCCGCAACTACATCAAGGATTCGCAGAATGGCGACGGCGCCGCCGAGGACACGCTGTGGCGCGAGACGTTCAACCAATTGGTAATGGTGACTCCGGCCATTACGGAATATGCCGAGAGTCTACCCTCATATACGTTCCGCGGCGTGGAGCGCATGCAGCAGATGATGAACGACACGCTGTCGGACTTCATGTCGTCGCAGGGAAGTCTGGATGACTGCACCGCCACGTTGCTGAAGAGCTTCGACGCCACCCGCCAGCTCTACATCCGCCTGCTGGCACTGGCAGTAGACCTGACCGACTTCCAGGAACGCAAACTGGACGAGGCCCGAAACCGTGCGGTGAAATCGTCGGAAGCCCTCAACCCAAACATGCGGTTCGTAGACAACCGTCTGGTAAAGGCCCTGCGCGAAAATCCCGTGCTGGTCAAGGAAGTGAACAACTACCACATCAACTGGATGAGCGAGGATCCGCTGCTGATGGAAAGCCTGCTCCGCTCCGTGCTTGACTCCGACATCTACAAGGAATACATGGACCGTCCGGAGTGCGGCATGACCGAGGACGCCGAACTCTGGAAAGAGTTGTTCCGCAAGGTGATATTCGACAACACCGCCCTTCTGGAATGGCTGGAGGAGACTTCCGTGTTCTGGAACGACGACATCGACATCATCGGCACATTCGTGCTCAAGACCTTGCGTCGCGTGGGGGAAGGCGACCACAACGCCATAATGCCACAATTCAAGGATGACGAGGACCGTGAGTTCGGTCCCAGGCTTCTTAAGGCCGCCATCAAGGGGCAGGCTGAATATGGCTCGTGGATACAGCAGGCCCTGCGCACCAGCGAATGGGAAGCCGACCGCCTCGCCTTCATGGACGTGGTGATCATGACCACCGCCTTGGCCGAAATTCTGAACTTCCCCAAGATTCCCGTTTCCGTCAGCATCAACGAATACATCGAGATCGCCAAGAGCTATAGCTCGGCCAAGTCCGGATCGTTCATCAACGGGCTGCTGGCCGACATTCTGAGGATGCTGAAGGAAAAAGGAATACTGCACAAGGCCCTGTAACGCACAAAAGCAGCGCTTTCCACGTTTATTAATTAGAAAATTTAAAGCAAGAATACTATGTTGACAACTATTTTACTGCAGGCCGCCAAGAGTGCAGGCGGAGGCATGGAAGGACTCATCATGATCGTGGCCATGATCGCCATCTTCTATTTCCTGATGATCCGTCCTCAGAACAAGAAGCAGAAGGAAATCAAGCGTCAGCGCGAGGCCATGAAGACGGGCGACCGCGTTGTGACCGCCGGCGGCATCCACGGCAGACTGCGCGACGTAAAGGACGCCACCGTTACGATGGAAGTGGCTCCGGGCGTCACTCTCAAGGTGGACAAGACCAGCGTGTTCCCCGCCGTCGAGGAGGCCACTCCCGCTAAGAAGGAGAAAAAAGCCAAGGAGGTAAAGGAAGAAAAAGAGGAGAAGGAAGACAAATAATCCATCTCTGTTATGCCGCTCCGGAAACGAGACTTGCGTGACACCTGGCTGAAGGTACGTGCCTCCGGCCAGTTCCGCAATGTGCTCCTGTTTCTGGTGTTCGTGGCCGTCAGCGCGCTGTTCTGGTGCATCCTGGCCCTCAACGACTCGGTGACGGAGACCTTCACCGTGCGCGTGCACCTGGAGAATGTGCCGGACTCCGTCACGTTCATCAACCAGCCGCCGCAGGCCATGCACGTCACCCTGCGCGACAAAGGCACCAACATTCTGCGCAGCGGCGTGCTGAAACATCCGCAGATCAACATCAACTTCCGCGACTATTCCGACCGGGGAATCTTCCGGATGTCCAAGACCGACCTGAACGCCGTGCTGAAGGCCACCTTCGGCAACGGCATACAGATTATCGCCACGTCGCTCGACTCGCTTCGATGCTACTACACCGACTCGCCGGGCAAACGCGTGCCGGTACGCATCATGGCCGACGTGACGGCATCGTCGGGCAACATAATAGCCGGACAACCGGTGCCGATGCAACGCGGCGTACGCATATATTCATACGGCGACGAGACGGACACCATCACCCAGGTGGTGACCGAGGTGCTCAAGAAGCGTGACCTGTCGCAGACCCAGTTGTTCGATGTCAGGATACGCCCCATACCCGGAATACGCATCGTGCCGCCTGAAATAGGCGTGCAGATCAATGTGGAGCCGCTGGTGCATAAGGAAGGATACGTCACTATCGAGTCGCGCGGTGTGCCGCAGGGCGAGAGTCTGATGCTGTTCCCCAACCGTGTGCCTGTGTCGTACTATGTGCCTATGAGCAAATTCAACGATACCGAAATCCCGGTTTCCGTGACTGTGGATTACGCTGATACCGGACTGACCCGTACCAACCAGATACCGGTCAGACTCGGCAATGTTCCCGACTATGTGGTCAATCCAGAGATCAAGGCCGACAGCGTGGAATATACCCTTGTGAAACGATGAGGCTTATAGGACTGTCCGGAGGCATAGGCACCGGGAAAAGCACTGTGGCACGCATACTGCGGTTGCGCGGCTATGAGGTCTACGACTGCGACCTTGAGGCCAAACGGCTGATGGACGAGTCCCAGGAGGTGCGTCATTCGCTGCGCGACCGCTGGGGCGAGGAGATATACAGCGCCGAAGGCGAACTGGACCGTCAAAAGGTGGCCGAATATGTGTTCGACGACCGCCGGGAGAAGGCATGGCTCGACAGCCTGGTGCACGGGCTTGTGCGCGATGATGTGAAAAGATGGGCAGACACCCATACCGATTACCGTCATGACAAGGTCTTTGTGGAATCGGCCATACTTTTCACTTCCGGACTCGCCGATATGTGTCAGGAAGTATGGGAAGTGACCGCACCGCTCGACATTCGCCTGGAGCGCGTCATGAAGCGTTCCGGACTGACCGGGGAGCAGGCACTGGCCAGGATCGAGGCCCAGCGCGAGGAACAGAAGATATGCCAATCCCGCCGTACGCTTCAGATAGTCAACGACGGCACCGCTCCTCTGCTGGACGCCATATCCGACATAAATTAGAAATCATTACTGACCTTAGATAGAAATCATGTCGCCGGCCTTTAGATTCGGCTATTTACTCGGCGATTTATATTGAAAGAATTTAAATAACAAATACAGCAATGTTAAAGAAAATCATTTCGATCACGGGCAAGCCCGGACTGCAGAAGATATTGAGCCAGGGACGCGGTACCCTGATAGTTGAGGATGTAGAGACAAAGCGTCGTTTTCCGGTGCATTCGCGCGACCAGGTAGTATCGTTGGGCGACATCTCGATGTACACCGAAAGCGGCGACACTCCTCTGGGCGAGATCATGCAGATGCTTTACGACAAGACCGGCGGCAAGCCCATTGACGGCGAGAAGATGACCTCCGAGCAGCTTCACCAGTCATTCGGCGAAGTCGTGACCGACTACGACCGCCTCCGCGTCCGCGACCGCGACATCAAGAAGCTCTACAAATGGTACAACATCCTCCTTGCCGACGGCTTCACCAAGTTCGTCGAGGCCACCGCCGACGCCGCTGCCTCAGCCTCCGAGACTCCTGCCGAGTCTAAGGCCGAGTAACCCAAATAAACAACCTCAAAAACATTAGGGTGCGCCCGCTATAAGCCGGCGCACCCTAATTGTCTATATCCAATATCTTACTTCTGTCTCTGGCGGATGGCTTCGTACATGAGGATGCCGGCGGCGACGGAGACGTTGAGGCTGCCGATCTGGCCGAGGATGGGGATGGCGGCGAGCTCATCGCAGGCGCGTAGCACTTCGTCGCTGATGCCGTGCTCCTCGTTGCCCATCACGATGGCTACGGGCACGGTGTAGTCTATCTGAGTGTAATTGATCGAGGCCTTCTCGGTGGCGCCAACTATCTTCACGCCACTCTCCTTCAGCATACGGACAGCCGTAAGCATGTCACGCTCGCGACATACAGGCACATACAGCAATCCTCCGGCCGAGGTCTTCATCGCGTCGGGAGTCACCGAGGCGGAGTTGCGCTCCGGGATCACGATGCCGTCAAAGGCGGCGCAGTTGGCCGTGCGCCCTATCGCGCCGAAGTTGCGTATGTCGGTCACGCCGTCCAGGCACATCAGCAACGGCGTCTTTCCCTCCTCGTACAGCGCGGGAAGCAGATTCTCCAGTTTATGATAACGCACCGCCGCCATAATCGCTATGACGCCCTGATGATTCTTCATCGTGATACGGTTCAGCTTCTCCATAGGCACCCGCTGCACGGGGATGCCGTACAGCCGCGCCTTCTCCATTATCTCGCGGGCTATGTCGCCCCCCATTTCCTTACGCAGCAATATCTTGTCGATGCTCTTGCCGCTATCCACAGCCTCCAGCACCGCACGCGTTCCAAATATATAATCGCCTTTTTCCATAATTACATAGATGCTTTTAATAATGCGCGGGCATTCTCGCGTGCCGCCTCGGTCACCTCGCTGCCCGATATCATGGCGGCTATCTCACTGACGCGGGCTTCGTGGTCCAGTTTCTCCACATGCGTCACGGTGCGGTCGCCCTCGTCGCGCTTATAGACCTTGAAATGCTCCACGCCCTGCGCGGCCACCTGAGGCAGATGGGTGATTGCCATCACCTGTATGTCGTCGCCCATACGGCGCATCATCAGGCCCATCTGCTCGGCTATCTCGCCCGATACTCCGGTGTCCACCTCGTCGAATACGATGGTGGGCATATTCATGCGGCGCGCCACCACGGCCTTCAGCGACAGCATCAGTCTTGACATCTCGCCGCCAGAGGCGGTGTCGCCCACCGGCTGCAGCTTGGCGTTACGGTTGAAGGCGCACAGGAACTCAACCCTGTCGCCGCCCGTAGAGGTCAGCTTGGCCGGCGATACGCGCACCTCGAACTTCAGGTTGGGCAGTCCCAACGTCCGGGCCGCCGCTAATATCTCGTCGCCCAACAATCGGGCACCCTCCCGACGCATCCGTGTCAGCACCGCCGCCTTCTCCTTCAGCACGCGGGCCATCTCGCGGGCCTGTCGCTCCAGTTCGGGCAGTTCACCGCCATCGCCCGTAAGCTCGCCCAGCTCCTGCTTAAGTTTTATGTGTAAGTCTGCCAGCTCGTCAGCATCCTTCACCTTGAAATGCTTAACGGCGGCATAGTATGCCTGCATTCGCGACGACAGACGCTCAAGAGCCGCCGGATTGGTGTCGAGACCGGAATACATATCGTCAATGGCATCGGCTATGTCGCGTATCTCGGTTTCCATCACCTCCATGCGCGCCGGTATGTCCTGGTCCTCCACATCGCGCCCGAACAGCGAGAAATCTATTTTGTCCACTATACCCCGGGCCTCGGCCACATCGCCGAGCATACCCCTGTCGCCGCTGCCGAACAGTGACGCCAGCGACGCCAGGCGCTGCTTTATCTCGTCGGCGTCCGACAGCACCTCGTATCTCTTTTCAATCTCGGTCAGTTCACCCTTCTTAGGCTTCAACGCATCGAGCTGACCGCACTGGAAGCGCAGGAATTCCTCATTCTCGCGATTCTTGGCGTTACGTTCCTTCACGCGGTCTATGTCACGGCGCAACGCGGCGAACCGCCGGAAATCGCGACGGTAATCTTCTAATTGCGGAATCGTACCGGAAAATACATCGACCACATGCAGCTGCTCTGCCTCGTCGCTGAGTCCGGCATTGGCGTGCTGGGAATGGATGTAAACCAATTTCGGTCCGATGGCCGCAAGGGTGGCGAGTGTCACCGGAGTGTCGTTGATGTAGATCTTGCTGCGCCCCTCGGCGGCTATCTCGCGGCGTATTGCCACTTCATTACGTGTGCAGGTTCCGTCCGCATCGTCATATTCCACCCACTCTATGCCCCGCTCCTCGAACAGACGCCGCATCTCTGGGTCCACATCCTCGAACGTGGCCTCGATACGGCTTTTGCCACCGGCCACCACACGCGAGTCGGCACGGCCTCCGGTCAGCAGCGACAGCGCGCCGAGCATGATGCTTTTGCCCGAACCCGTCTCGCCCGTTATCACGGTCATGCCGGGACCGAACTCAACGTCCACACCCTCTATCAGTGCGTAATTCCTTATTCCAAGCCTCCTGAGCATCGTTCGTTTATTTTATCGCTGTTCCTCGGGATTCTTTATCTTGTTCAGCCGCTCCGACTCCGTGGGATAGATGGGCTGAAGCATGTCGTAAACCTTCTGCCGCTCCGTCTCTGGCGCCTTGCTGTACACGTTCACCAGTTCGTCCAGTTTCGAGTCGCGGAATATGCTCAGCGCCACCGACATCGGGGCAACATCATACACTTTCTTGATTTCATCCAGCGTTTCGGTGATGGCTGCGCGACCCTTGTCGGGGCTGGTCACCATCTCGTCGAGTCCCTTGCGGTGATACTGATACAGCAGGTTGCGTATTCCGGCGGTATTGGTATCGGTATACGAGTTGAGCACAGCCGCGCGGTTGCGCGTATCGTCAAATGTGCGCCATCCCACTTCGCCGCTCGACTGCTGGTATTGCACTATCTGCTGCGCGCGGTCGTAGAACCGCTGGCCGCCGTTGGGTGAAAACGAGTCGAAATCCAACGCCAACAGCAGGTAGGCGTAATAGTCCAGTATGGCCGTCAGGTTGTTTTCCGGTTGCTGCGTGTTGTAGGTCAGCGGGTCGCCCTCGCGGTAATTGAACTCTATCTTGTTATCTTTGAAATTAAAGAGCGTGGTGGTATACGTGGCGTTGTACACGGGACGGATCAGCTGCACCTGCAGGTCGCCCTTCATGCGGTCGCCATCATATTCGGAGATGGTGAAGAACAGGCGGCACTCCAGTTTCTCGGTCGGCGAGAAAGTGGCGTCGCTGAATTTCGTCTCGTTCATGTAGGAATTGAGCGTCTCCTTCAGATTGTCGAACACCGACTTGTTGGTGCCCTCTATCTTCTGGGTGTTAACCTCCACCGTGGCGCGGAATTCCTGGGCGTTCGCTCCGGACACCGTCGCCAACGCCGCCATGGCCGTCAATATGTAACGTATACCGTTTCTTATCATTTCATTGCTTTCTCTATGGCGTCGACTATGTCGGCCGCTACCTCGCGCTTGCTTTTCAGCGGAAAAGCCTGCTCCCCGTCCCCGCTTACTATCGTAACGCGGTTGGTGTCGGTGCGGAAACCGGCGCCCTTGTCCTTCAGAGAATTCAAAACGACAAAATCCAGATTCTTATTGTGGAGCTTACTGTGCGCGGCATCGTGTCCGTCGTCGGTCTCAAGCGCGAAACCCACCGTGACCTGTCCATGACGCTTCATGTCACCGCACGTGGCGGCTATGTCGGGATTGCGCACCAATTCTATAGTCTGCGTCTCCACACCCTCGCGCTTAATCTTCCGCTCCTTGCGCTCGGCAGGGCGGTAATCGGCCACTGCTGCCGAAAACACCGCAATATCGCTGTCGGCAAATGCCTGCACCGTGGCGTCGCACATCTCCTCAGCACTCTCCACGTCCACACGACGGATGCGCGGATGGTTCATGGTCAGCGACACGGGGCCGGCAACCAATGTAACCTCGGCGCCACGGACAGCTAACTCCTCGGCGATGGCGAAGCCCATCTTGCCGCTGGAGAAATTGCCGATGAAACGCACCGGGTCCAGTTTCTCGTAAGTCGGTCCGGCGGTCACTACCGCCTTCTTCCCTGCCAGAGACTCGCTCTTGGCGAAGTAACGCTCTATGCTTGCGAATATCTCCTCCGGCTCGGCCATACGGCCTTTGCCCTGCAGTCCGCTGGCCAAGGCTCCCGTTTCGGCCTCGATAATCATGACGCCGTCGGCGGCAAGCTGCCGCAGGTTGCGCTGCGTGGTGGGGTGACGGTACATGTCCAGGTCCATTGCCGGGGCTATCATCACCGGCTCGCGGGCCGACAGATAGGTGGTGACCAGCATGTTGTCGGCCACGCCGTGCGCCATCTTGGCCATGGTGGAGGCCGTGGCCGGGGCTATGACCATCAGGTCGGCCCACAGTCCGAGGTCCACGTGTGAGTGCCATTCGCCAGTGTTGGCGGTAAAGAACTCGCTCACCACAGGCCGCTGGCTGAGCGACGACAGAGTGACCGGCGTGATGAATTCCTTGCCTGCCGGCGTCATCACCACCTGCACCTCGGCGCCGACCTTGGTCAGCAGCCGCAGCAGTGTCACGCTCTTGTACGCGGCGATGCCGCCGCATATCCCCAGCACTATGTGTTTTCCCTTCAGCATCTATATCCTATTTCTTACGCTTACGGCTTTCGGCATACAGGCGCGTCACCACGTCCTTGGTATTCTTGGGGAAATCGCCCTGCACCATCCAGGCATAGAACGACGGCTCGCGGCGGAACACGTCTATCACTTTCGAACCCTTGTGCTTGCCGAAGTTGAACACAGGCTCGTCGTTGTCGTTCAGCACAATGCGGCCTGCTAAGTCGAGGCTCCGGCCTCCGCGCGAGAACTCGGCCAGGGCCTTTACGTCATTCTTCAGTTCGGGATAACGGTCCAGCTGGCTTTTCAGCACCTCGTAGGTGGCCACGGTGTCGGCCTCGGCCGAATGCGCCCCCTCCAGCTCCTTGCCGCAGTAGAAGCGGTAGGCGGCCACAAGCGTGCGCTGTTCCATCTTGTGGAATATGTTCTGCACGTCGATGAACTGGCGTCCCTCCAGGTCGAAGGAAAGTCCCACACGGTTGAATTCCTCTATCAGCAGAGGCACGTCGAACTTGTTGCTGTTATATCCCGCTATGTCGCTGTCGGCGAATATCTGGCTCAGGGCCTTGGCCACCTGGCGGAACGTCGGGGCGTCCTTCACGTCCTCGTCGGTGATGTGGTGCACGGCGGTACTGGCCGGCGGTATCGGCATCTCGGGATTGATGCGGCGCGATTTGGTCTCCTCGTGTCCGTCAGGATAAACCTTGACGTAGCTGAGTTCCACTATTCGGTCCTTGGTTATGTTCGTTCCGGTTGTCTCCAGGTCGAAGAATATCAGCGGCCTCTCAAGTTTCAGTTCCATTTCACAATGATTTTACTACAGTTCGGGTCGGTTGCTTACAGCACCTGCATTGGCATCTGGATTATCACGAGGCTCTCGCCATCTTCCTGGGGCAGCGGCTCGTAGACGCCCGGGCGGGCCGGGTCGGACAGCTTAAGCTGCACCGCGTCGCTGCTGAGGTTGCTCAGTATCTGAATCATGAACACTCCGTTGAAACCGATGGTCATGTTGTTGCCGTCGTAGTCGCAGTTCACGTGTTCCTCGGCGCTTTGGCCATAGTCCACGTCCTGCGCCTTGATCACCACCTGGTTCTGTTCCAGCGACAGCACCACGAGGTTAGATGCCTTGGAGGCGAACAGCGTGACGCGGCGCAGCGACGAAAGGAGCGACGCGCGGTCGAAGGTAAGCGCAAAGGGCTGGTCCTGCGGGATAACGCGGGCGTAGTTGGGATACGTGCCGTTGATGAACATCGACGTCAGGGTGTAGTCGCCGAACTCAATGACGCAACCCTTGGCGTCGAACGTGACGCGCACCTCGGCTATGTCTTTCGACACAAGGTTGTTCAGTATGTTTGCGGCTTTCGGAGCCATTACAAACGACGATTCAAGGCCGGGAGCCTTCTCGGTGTTGACGTATTTCACCAGCTTGTGCGTATCGGAGCTGACGAAGGTTATGTCGCCGGGATGGATGTCCCAGTAGATACCCATCATGACGGGGCGCACGGTGTCGGTGCTGGCCGCGAACAGGGTGTTGGCGATGCCCTTCATCACCATCGAGGCGGGCAAAGACAGCGACATCGCGTTGCCGTCAAGGGCGCGCGGCGTGGGATAATCCTCGCCCGGAACGCCCATGAATTCGAAGAAACCGTTCTGGAACTGCAGCTTCACCTGCATGTCGTCGCGCACGGTGAGTGTCACCGGCTGGTTGTTCACCTCCTTGGTGACTTCCAGAAGCTTGCGTGCCGGGATGGCCACGATGCCGTCGCCGTCGCATTCAGTCACGGTCATACGGGCCACCAGGGAATTCTCCTGGTCCGAACCCATGATGCTGAGCACGTCGCCTTCTATCCGCAACAGAAAGTTATCGAGGATGTTCAATGAATTCTTGGCGTTCACCACCTTGCTCACTGCCTGCAGCTGCTGCTGGAACGCCTTGCCGTCTACTGTAAACTTCATATATCTTGTTGTTCTTATTTTTCGATAACATAAAATGCCACCCCGCGATGCAGGATTGCTTCAACTTGCAAATATAATCATTTTTTCGCTTTTCCGCAATTCCGGATTTCATTTCATCCTGTTTTGCCGATATTTTTTATCTTTAAAAGAATACGTGTCGTATCTTTCCTCAAAAAAGTAAAAGGTATTACATTTATATCATCCCTGTTGATTGTAAAGAAAGAACATCCTGAAACGGCCAAAAGCATTTTTATCTCGGTTTAAGTCATGAACAGTTGTAACTTCGGAAGCATAATAAAAATACAATTTTACTAAATCAGATAATTAACTCACTTTGACTCACGTTCATATAATATGTAGATATCTCAAAAAACAGAAAGATATGTATACTGACTATCGTGTTGGCTGGTCGAATACCTCGGTGGCGATAACGCTGGCTGTATTTGCTGTTGTGATCGGAATAATTGTGGGACTGCTGATAGAGGGTACTCCGATTGTATCCGTCGAGTTTCTGATTATCGGTCTGGTGCTGATCTGTCTGCTATATGTGGCTTCATACGCTCCGACACGGATTGAGTTATCCGACAATACACTGATTATCCATCGGGTGTTGGGATCAACCCGTATCCCGATTGACAGTATTTCCGGCTGTGAAAGGTATTATCCGACCTTTCTGATGAAGGTATGCGGTTCGGGAGGTTTCTGTGGCAGTTTAGGATGGTACAGGACAACGGAGACAGGCCCCTTTGTCAGTTACGTGACTGATTGGCATAAAGCCATATTCATTGATGCCGGTACAAAGAAGTATATGGTTTCCTGCAACAATCCCGACAAATTAGTCGTGGACATAGACGAATTGAAAAACACATAAACAGTCAAAATATGGCATATACTCATTATAATCATAATCATTTGGCATACCGTCAACCATCTAAATTTTAAGCCTATCGAATTCGAGGGGTTTAGGCCGACCATTCATATATCATTGACTTCTTTACGAAAAGATGCTGCAAAACCAATTTCGTTAAAATAAAAAATTAGCATAAAAGCTAATAATGTCAGAAATTTGTTATATCTTTGTAGATGAATTATGAGTAAGAAAGCCCAAATCGAACCAGTGAGGTCTTCCGAATCGGCAAGCCTATACACCATCATCTTTGAAGATGATGATATGTCGGAGTTTGCAAAATTCCTTAATAGATTCAAGGACAACGGAAAACTTCAACGTGACTATCAGCTGATTCTGTATGCCTTGCAAAAGATTCTTGAAAATGGTGTTCAAGAACGTTATTTCCGCCCCGAAGGCAAATATGCAGACAGAGTATGCGCGCTTCCGATTGATTCGGGCAAACTGAGATTATACTGCCTTAGAATCTCAGATAAGATATTGATTCTCGGCAATGGCGGTATAAAGCAAGCCAAGACATATAATGAAAATCAAGAACTAAATGGTTATGTCCTGGATCTTCAGAAATTTGACGCCCTATTAAAAGCGGCTGAAAAAGAAGGATCCATCATTGTAGAAGAAACAGTTCTGAATGGAATAACAGATAAATCATTTGAGATATGAAAACGACTGCCCAACTGTTCAATGAATGTCTTGCCACCGTATCAAACGATGTCAAGATGGAACTTGATATGTCGTTTGCCCTTGCCGATAAGATTGATGCAATTCTTCGTGAAAAGAATATCAGTCAAAAACAGTTGGCAAAAAAAATGGGCAAAACCGAAGCTGAAGTTTCTCGATGGCTTGGGGGTACACACAATTTTACCATACGGACTATCGCAAAGATTTCAGACGCTCTCGGTGTCAAACTCCTTACAATTTAAAGCACTATTTCTTATGAAGCGTGATAATACAACAGCCGGTAACAGCGGGGCTGCATTTCGTTACGGGATGCTCGTGCCGCTGGCTTTGATGATTGCGTCGGTCATCTCCTGCTCCTTCTCCTATTCGACAGCTAAACAAAATATCGCGGATGACCTTAATGATGCGATGCTTGCTTTGGCCAACGAAAACAGTGAACTGTGGACTCGTCCGGACACAATCGCGGCCATTCGCCAGATGTACGCCACTACCCATAAGCCGTTGATATATCAGGCTTCCGACGTCAATTTCAAGAATCCGAATCTGAAAGAATACGCCTATTTCACACTCGCATTGGTCGACAATAAGAACGCGGCGCCTAAAATCCGGGGAAACAAAATAGCATCCGATTCCATCATGATTGTTCCGCGGCCGGCTGCCGATGGCCTGGCCATACAGGTCCAGGGATTTGCAGACTGTTCCATGGCATCGGTATTCATCGCTTCCGACCAGACGTTGCCGGGCGTCCTGTTCGCGCTTTCCATCCTCTCGATGACAGGTATGTTTGTCTGGAAAAGAAGAACATCCCACATTCCCGAAACGGAGGTTATCGCCCTGCCGGCGTCTCCGTCGCTCGACGGCATCAGGCTCACCCCAATGCAGCGGCAGTTGGCTCGGATGCTCCTTGACGCGCCGGATATGAAAGTGGATAAACAGACATTGTGCCGGACCCTCTGGGGCAACAAGAGCAATGCCGATGAATCGCTCTACACTCTGGTCAGACGCACCAAAACGGCACTCGCAAATGCCGGCATGGAAATAGTATGCAACCGGGGCGACTCATACGAGCTCCGCATAAATAATTGACATACAGCATTGTCAGAATTTGTCAGATAAAAGTCAGACAAATTTTGGGGTCTGATTGAGGCGTTTTCATTTGCTTTGCAGAAAAATTCGCAAAGCATGAAAGCAAAAATTCTAATTCCGACACTGACCGCTTTTCTTGTTGTCGGGAACGGTCATGCACAGAATCAGGAAGCGACGGACAGCCTCGCCCGCGAGCTTCAGGAAGTAATCGTCACCGCCAGACAGCCGGCTACGAAATTAATCGGCTCCACACTTGTCTCGACCATCCCCGGCACCAACCTTGCCGACCTCGGCACTGCACTCGATGTGCTGGCGCAGTTACCGATGATTAAGGTGACTGACAATTCAGTAAGCGTCATAGGCAAGAGCAATATCGAGATTTTCATCGACGGGCGACCGATGCGCGACGAACTGGAGCTTCAGCAACTGCTGTCATCCAACCTGAAGAAAGTGGAACTGCTCATGGCGCCGGGAGCCGCATACGAAAGCACCACAGGAGCCGTGCTTAAAATCACGACACGGCGTAATTTTGTAAAGGGGCTGTCGCTTACCGACCGGTTTCTGATTGAACGCCGCCGCAAATGGTCGGTTTTGGATTACCTTAATCTCAGCTACCGTGTCGGCGACTGGGAGATTTTCGTAAACGGCACCGTAAACCACAATAATTCGGTAGCCAAAGGCTCGACCACCAATACACTCGTTTATGACGGGAAGGAAACAATAGTCGGGAGCACCCAACACAACAACTACCCCACAACAACCGGAGTGATCAAGGGCGGCTTCAACTACGCGCACGGCCCGCAATCCTTCGGGGCATACTACCGTTACAATCCGGAACGCGGCGACTTCAACAACAGCGGCAGCGAATGGCTCGACGACAACCCGGCCATCAGCAGTATAATAGACAAACACGTCAGAGCGCACAGCCATCTGGTCTCACTCTATTATGAAAACTTTTTTGCCGAAAAATATCGTCTTCACTTTGACGGCGATTTCCGCCGGTCAGATGAGAGCAATTCCGTAGCCACTACCTATCCCGCATCGTCTGATCCGGCAGTAAACTCTACCGATGACAGGACATCGACCCTCTGGGCAGGAAAACTGTATCTGAATTTCCCTCTCGGGAAAGGAGATTTTACCGTCGGAACGCAGGACAGTTATACGCATACTTCGCTCGATTACCGTATGCTGAACAATGCTGTCAGCGAATATATCCCCTCGTCGCTGACTGACGCACGGCAGACGTCCGCCGCTCTGTTCGTCTCCTGGTCGCGTATGTTCGGCAAGTTTTCCCTTTCGGCCGGTGCGAGATACGAGTATGTGGATTATGACTTCAAGGTCAACGGCATACGGGACGAAGATGTCAGTCGGCGCGACCATCTTCTTACGCCCGACGTATCGCTTGGCTATTCGTTTAACGATGAATCGCAGATAAGCCTCAGTTATAAAATGGCGACGGTCAAGCCACCGTATTCGCAGCTTACCGGTTCGCTGAATTATGTAGGTATGCACCAGATCGAGGGAGGCAATCCCGGACTGCATGACGAAAGGATGCACGACATCCGGCTGTTCGGCCTGTGGCGCGGTTTCATGCTCCAGGCCGATTACACCCGTGCTCTCGACACCTACGCCTACGTCAAACAGGTATATCCGGCCTCCGACCTTCAGTTGATCATGCATCCGGTCAATATCGATGTATCGGCGCTCAGCCTCTATCTTGTATGGAATCAGCCTGTGCGCCGATGGACACCGAACGTCACGGTCGGTATGTACCGGCAGTGGCTGAAACTTGACAATACCCGATACGACAAGCCGATATTCTCATACTTTTTCGACAATACTTTCTCATTGCCTCACGGATGGATTATCACGGCCAACATCAACGGCAGCTCGCAAGGCGACATGCACACCAACCGTTTCGGCGCCTCATGGTTCACCATGGATGCCTCGGTCGGGAAGACATTCCTTAACAAATCGCTGACCGTCAAGCTGGCTGCCACCGACATATTCAACACGGCAAACAACGATTGGACCATGAACACCTGCGGCGTGTTCGTCGACAAACGCCAAAGCTACGACCGCCGGGGACTTTCCCTCAACATCATCTACAACTTCCAGCCCCGCAAGAGCGGCTACAAAGGCACATCCGCCGCCGAAGCCGAAATGAAACGACTATGAATTATCAACTCCCTATAGTCATGGGAGTCATGGGAGTAGAGTTGGAAATTAATAGAATTCTTTTCTCAAATTTGCAAATTTGGAATTTTATTTATTATTTTGCAACATTGATGAGTGTTGAAATGTTATGAGAATAATAACTGAGGAACCATTAAAAGAATACATCGCCCGATTCCCGGATACCAGGACCGCTTTGCAAAACTGGGTGAAGATTGTAAAGGAGTCTCAATGGGAATGTTTTGCAGATGTAAAAAAGAGTTTCAACAGTGTGGATAATGTCGGCAATCAGCATTATGTGTTTAACATTCGTGGAAATCATAATCGTCTGGTCGTAGTCATCAAATTTACCATCAAGTGGGTATATATCAGGTTTATCGGAACCCATGAAGAATACGACAGGATAGATTGTTCAACAGTATAATAGAATCCGGTTATGACAAAAATAGAAAACGAGGCACAATACAGATGGGCTCTTTCAAGGGTAGAGGAATTGCTGCCTCATGTTAAGGACGACACACCACTGACTGATCCATACAGCATGGAACTGGAATTGCTGTCCGGTCTTGTCGCAGACTATTCCGACGAGCATTTTGCCATCGGTGAACCGTCATTGATAGATATGATAAAGCTACGTATGTATGAGATGGGATTGACTCAGGCGGCATTGGCAAAACTGATTGGAGTCAACCCGTCCCGCATCTGTGAATACCTTTCAGGCAAAAAACAGCCCACTCTCAACCAGGCAAGGGCCATCAGCCAGAAACTGAATATCGCACCCTCCATCGTTCTCGGTGTATAAAATTCAAGATTTTCTAAATTTGCAAAGACTCATCTAATACTTATGAAAGCGATTCTGACATCATTGATTGTTATTCTCGGGGTTGCAGGCATGGCCGGGAGCCGTGCCGGAATTACCGTAAACCTGAAAAACCAAGGCGATGGCAAGGTTTCATATTTCGAATCACAGGGCGGAATGCTGATTCAATGGCCCGTCGACCCGGAGACAGGCAACGACAGCACTTTCCACATCTCGTTTCCCGAAGGGAACAATCCGGAATACGTGTTGTTCAGGTACGTCAAGGATGAGAAGTATTCGATGTTCCCGATGTATCTGACGCGTAAGTCGGGCGAGACACTGACTATTGACGGGGCGTCGGAGGACATCTTCACCTCCTCGCTTCCCGAAGCGGAGGTCAAGGCCATCGCCGCCTCCCGCGAAATGGAACAGTGTTATTATGACTATCTGTCGGGCCGGGGCGATCAGTTGGGCTTAAGGAAAGACACCGTTCCTTCGTCGGTCTATCGCAAGATATTGCAAATGGCTGACAGCCTCGCCAATATGTCGAAATCAAATAAATCCCTTTATCCCGCACTTCGACAGGAAATTTACCTGAACGCATATAAATTCTTCAACGAAATCAAGGCAAGAAGGGAACATGGGTGTACTGACAAGGCAATTCTTGACGAATGGGAACGCAAAAGAGCTGAATTTGAGAGGACCGTGGATTTCCGTAATCCATTGAACGCTCTGTCTATGTCCTTTCTGCGTATTTTTCCGGGCATCCCCGAATATACGGGCGATGGCAGTCCCGACGACGTGAACCGGTTCAAGACCGATTACTACCGTGCATACTACACCGGCCTGAACGCGGAACGCCTCGAAGCATCGGTGATATTCGACGATGTGGCCCAGAACCGGTTTGCGCAGGGAATTCCTGTATTGTACGATGAATTCCAGGCCCGTTACCCGCAGTCTCCGCTGTTGCCGCGACTGAAAGAGGCCGTCGACAGAAATATATCGGTTAACACGGGCATCAACGACACGGATATAACATTCGTGGACGATATCAGGAGCGTCGATGAACTGGTGGCCCGGTTCAAAGGCTCGCCTGTGTTGGTGGATATATGGGCCAGCTGGTGCGGGCCGTGCAGAAAAAGCTTCACCCAACTGGAGCCGCTGCGCAAATTTGCTGCTGAAAGCGGTCTGAAACTGGTGTATATCTCCATAGACGAAGAGGAATCCGGGAAAACGGCATCCAAGGAAATAGCCCGGAAACTCGGAGTAAAGGGAACCCATGCCATAGCCGGGAAAGAACTCCACGACGATGTCTTCAGGATTTTCGGCAACAGCGACGGCTCCCTGATGATTCCGCATGTAGCTCTTTACGACGCGCAGGGGAACCTAATTGTCCGGAAAATCAACACCTCCGACAATCCAGCTGATCTAATCACACGCCTGAAAGCAGAACTCGGAAAGTAATGCTTCAGCGGTTTTCGATGCGTGCGACGGGGTGCGAGGCCTCGATGATGTCGGTGCCGGCCGGACGCTGGTAGATGGCGAGGCCGAACTCGCGGATCACGGCGTAGACGTGGTCGAAGATGTCGGACTGCACGCGTTCAAAGGCTTTCCATTCCGTGGTGCGCAGGAAGAAATAGAGCTGCAGCGGCAGGCCGGCCTGTGTCGGCTCCATCTGACGCACCATCAGCAGCATATCCTCGTTCACATCGGGATGCGCCGCAAGCCAGCGCTCCAGATAATTGCGGAACAGCGACAGGTTTACCGTCTCGGCCGCGCGCAGGTCGGAGACGCCCTCCAGGCGCCCGGCAGCCCGCAGACGGTCTATCCGCTCCTCGGTGCAGAAGCCTACGGTGTTGATGTCGATATAGATAGAACGGTCCACACGGCGGCCGCCCGACTGACGCATGGGCTCATAGTTGCTGAACGAATCGGATACCAGCACATACGGTGGGATGGTGGTGACGGAATTGTCCCAATTGCGTATCTTTACGGTGGTCAGCGACACGTCGAGCACCTCGCCGTTGACGTCATGGCGCGGCATTACTATCCAGTCGCCTCGATGCAGCATCTTGTTGGCCGTCAGCTGCACGGAGGCCACCAGGCCGAGGATCGTATCCTTGAACACCAGCATCAGCACCGCCGCCGAGGCACCGAGAGCCGTCAGAATCACCATCGGTTGCTTGCCTAACAGAATGCTGACAGTGATGATTATACCCGCGGCTATCACCACCAACTTCAGCATCTGGAATATACCCTTCACGGCGTACGGGCGGAACCGTTTCCGCTTGCTGAAGGCCTGATAGACGTTGCCGAGGAATATGTTCAGTATCCTGACAATTACCCACAGAATGTATAGCGACGTGAGGTCACTGACCCACTGCACCTCATGCTGTTCCTTGGCCGAGAACAGCGCCGGCAGCAGCCAGTTCACCAACAACGCCGGCGCCAGCTGCGACACGCCGCGCATGAAATGACGGTCGAACAGGTCGTTGTCCCATTTTGTAGGGCTTTTCTCTATCATCCATTCCGCCATGTAGAGCAGGCCCTTGCATATATAATATGACAATGCCGCGGCCGCAGCGATACCCAACAGGATTATCGCCATCGTGACCAGATGCGAATACTCGCCGCAGTCTATGTGCTGCAACAGAAAAATCTTTATCTCCCGAAACATCATGATGTCAGTGAATTCAAACGAAATTTTCCGCAAAGATAACCGAGTATAACCGTAAATTCAAACAGAAATTGCACGATTTACCGGTTATAACCTGAAAAGTTGACATAATTTGCATGTTTTTACGGTTATAACCGGCAAAATCGACAAAACCAGTATATTATTTTAAGGAGAAAAAGGTGGGAGGAAGCAGCGGGATTTGGTTATGTCGGAAAAAAGTATTAATTTTGCACCGCAAAAATCACAAACATTCATAAACAACACAATGAATCATTACGAGACCGTTTTCATTTTAACTCCCGTTTTGTCTGATGAGCAGATGAAGGAAGCGGTAGAGAAATTCAAGGACGTTCTGAAAGAGAACGACGCGAAGCTGGTCAACGAGGAACTGTGGGGACTGCGCAAGCTGGCGTATCCGATCCAGAAGAAGTCCACAGGTTTCTACGTTCTGTTCGAGTTTGAGGCCGAGCCTACAATCGTAAAGCGTCTGGAGACCGCTTATCGCCGCGACGAGCGCGTGATCCGTTTCCTCACCTTCCGCCTCGACAAATACGCAGTGGAGTACGCCGAGAAGCGTCGTAACAAGAGAGCAGCAACCGCAGCAGAGAAACCCGCCGAAGCACCCGCCGAGGCCACAGAACAGAAGGAGGCTTAATCATGGCAGCAAACAACGAGATTCGTTACCTCACTCCCCTTTCGGTAGACGTCAAGAAGAAGAAATACTGCCGCTTCAAGCGCAGCGGTATCAAGTATATCGACTACAAGGATCCCGAGTTCCTGAAGAAGTTCCTGAACGAGCAGGGCAAACTGCTGCCCCGCCGCATCACCGGAACCTCGCTGAAGTTCCAGCGCCGTGTGGCCCAGGCCGTGAAGCGTGCCCGCCACCTCGCCCTGCTTCCCTACGTAACCGACCTGATGAAATAATCATTGTATAACCGTTAAAAGCACCGTAAAGATGAAAGTAATTTTGAAGCAGAACATCCCGAGCTTAGGTTATAAGGATGATATCGTAGAGGTAAAGGACGGCTACGGCCGCAACTACCTGATTCCCCAGGGACTGGCCGTAATCGCATCGAACGCAGCGCTGAAGGTGCTGGCCGAGAACCAGCGTCAGCAGGCCCACAAGATCGCAGCCGTTCTGGCCGAGGCTCAGAACGCAGCCGCCGCTCTTGAAGGCGTTCGCCCCGTCATCACAGCCAAAGCTGCCGCCAACGGCAACATCTATGGCAGCGTAGGTCCCGCTCAGATCGCCGAGGCTCTCCTGAAGCTCGGTCACGAAATCGACCGCAAGATCATCGACCTCGAACCCGCACGTCAGATCGGCGAGCACGTAGCCAAGATCCGCTTCCACAAGGAAGTCACCGCCGAGGTTACATTCGAGATCGTTGCCGAGGAGGAGGACTGATTACCCCGCCGATTCCAACAGCAACATAGCATAAAATAAGGTGTGTCGCCAACGACACACCTTATTTTTATCCCTATCCGCGATGCCTTACAGCACCCGGACATACGTCTTCCTGCCGTTGCGGATATAGATTCCTGATGTCTCAGGCTTGTCAATACGGATACCCTGCAGGTTGTACCAGCGATCGGCGGCAGCGGCATTGTCAACCTCGATGCCCTCGACGGCACTGGTGCCGAACGAGCACAGTTCCTTCAGCGCCTCGGTGGCTTTGCCCGTGGTGGAATCGAACAGCGGAGCGTTGTACCAGCCGCTCAGACTCGTGCCGAAGGCGTTGTATTCCAACCACCACCAGAACAGTCCGTCAACCTGACTGTATTTATCAAGTTCAGCGACCAGATCCCTGACGAACTTCGCCTGACCGGCCTCCGTATAAGGCCACGTCGAGGTATTGTTGACCGTCGTACCCGGCACCTCCCATTTATAGCTGTAGCCCGTCTCCACTATCATTATGTTCTTGTCGGAAAACTTCTGTGTCAGCATCTTCAGAGCCTTGTCCAGTACGCTGAGGTTGCCGTGAAAATAGGGATAATAGCTGAGCCCGATTATCTCATACGGCACGTTATACCTGGCCATCTGATTGTAAAAATGTTCCAGCACATCGGGCTGCTGCACACGCTCGGTGTGGAGTATTATCTTCGCGTCGGGGCACACGTCGTTGCACGCAAGGATGGCCATCTTCAACAATGTGGCGAACCGTTCCCAGTTGGCGTCGCTGCCCATGAGGGCCTTCTTGGGCGTAGAAGTCCCGGCAGGTCCCCACAGCATACCGTAGCTTATCTCGTTGCCCGGCTGTATGAACGTCGGCGTCACGCCCGCGGCCTTGAGCTGCAGCAGCACATCACGCGTGTAGTCGAATATCTTCTGGTACAGCTCCTCATCGCTGAGACCCTGCCAGTCGATGGGCGTCCACTGCTTGGCCGGATCGGCCCATGTATCGCTGTAATGGAAATCGAGCATCAGCGCCATGCCGTTGTCAACGATGCGCTTGCACAGCGGAATGATGTACTCTAAGTCCTGACAGGCGTTGGGGTCATACTTAGTGTCGGCGTCCGCATCGTTCTGATGCTGTTCCTTGTACTTGTCGGGATTGACGAACAGGCGCACGCGCATGGCGTTCATGCCCTGATCGTGGAGCCACGGCAGCAGTTCGGCTATCGGTTTGCCCTCATGGTCCTTGTATTGAGCGCCGGCCTTCTCGTATTCCGGCAGAAGCGATATGTCGCCGCCCACCCAGTGCTGTGCCGCACCGGCCGACATTACGGCCATCACTCCTGACAACAGAGTCGTAATAAGTTTTTTCATGTATATTATGTTTTTGATTTTCAAAATTAATAATTTTATCACGACACTGCAATTTCTCTTAAGGCATCGTTCCTTAAAATTGTCAGAAGTAGATCCAGTAGTCGCTGACGCCGTGCTGCATGTCGAAGTCGGAGAATACGCGCACATGGATGCTCATGTTGGTGTTCGGGTAAGGATTGCCATTGCGATAGTCGGCGGCAGTGAACGTACCGTTAGGTCGCCCAAAACCGATGTCGTAGACGTATGCGTATCCCGGCTGCCATTCCATTTCGCGGTCGCTTAGCGGCACGTAGAGATATGCGTCGCCGTGGGCCGTCACATAACCGGCATCGCCGGGCGCAGGCCATACCTGCGTCTCGTTGCCGTCGGCGTCCTGCATGATCATCGCAGCCCGCAGGAACAGATATTGACCCGTAGGCGTTTCGTCGGGCGTGTTGGGCCTACGGTCCCATGCGGTCACTTTCTGCGGTATCACATACACTTCCGGGCCTAAGATGCAGCCAGGGGACAAATTGTTGTCATAATACTTCAACGGATTGGCCTTGGCTATCTGAATCACGCCGGGATGCGACGATGTCCAGGCATTCGTCCCTACGGGATTGCCGTTCTCGGTGCTGATCACAGGCAGGTCGAACGATCCGACCGTGTTGTTGGTACGGAAATAGGCGCCGCGCACCCGCATCCTCAGACCGTACTCCAGAGTATGATAGTTTATCACTACCTTGGCCAGCGCATGACGGAACCGGATGTTGATCGGTTTGCCTTCGTATCGCTCGGCATGGGCGCAGGCATACAGCATGTCGGCCCCGCCGTTGGCTCCCACAGGCAATCCATCGCCCCCTTTCTGACCTACGTTGAAATCCGCCACTTGTATCGGCTCGTTACGCAGGCCGGCGAAACGCACGTTGAAGTTTTTATAGCGTATGTCGTCGGCAATCCACCCCGTCTCGCCAAGCGCGTTGACCAGTACCCACGATGACGGCCAGTTTACCGTAGGCGAATATGTCCAGTCAGCGCCCGACCGCTGAACCATCATCCCGTTCATCAATATATTGTCCTGAGTAAAGGCCCAGGCGGCGAAATCGTTGAATTTGGCCACATTCGCTCCTTCTGGCAGCACGGCGCTATATTCTATAACAGCATCCGGCGCGTCTCCGGGAGCCTCGTTGAAGTCCTCGTACTCGTTCACCGTGATGTCGAAGTCTACATAGTCCGACACATAATTGTCTATAGACACCGTGTAATTGTATGCGTGTCCCTGCAGCCATGTCTGTGTGGTGCCGTGCGCAAGCGGAATCACAATGTCGGCCATGCCGTTCTGATCCACGGTCTCCGAACCCGACGGCCATACCTGCGAGCCGTCCTTCAATATCCTGCACTTCACGCGCAGCATGACGTCGTCGGCATCGCCCACTCCCTGAGGTATCATGAAGAAGGCATCGTCGCCGACCGCCACAGACTCGCGCCGCTTCAGATCGCTCCAGCTGCCGGAGCCTATCGTAATGTCGCCCGGCGCGGTGGTCTGTCGCGGGAACATGAACGACCCGCATTGCAACACATTCTCCAGCGTCACCTTGCCGATGTCGAGGGTCAGGCCTGTGCCATCCTTGGGCACTACACGAAAATGCACGCGCGACAAAGCATGCCGGAAGTTGATCTTGACCTGAGGCGTGGAGTCGTCCAGCCCCATGTTGACACCATACAGCAGGTCCACGCTGCCGTCGTTCACGAAATTAGGGATGTCCGGGCCGTTGCCGTCGGTCGACACCGGGTCACAGTGTATCCGGTCGCGGGACGGAGCAAAACTGTAAAAATTCAGCTTGTCATTCCTGGGCCAGTATTGCGTCGGTGAGTATTGCCACAGCCCGTCACGGTTCTTGCTCACCTTCACGTCGCTCATATACTCCTGACCAGTGCCTTGGATGAAACTATATACCGTAAAATCGGTCAGCGTACCGGTCGTGGCCACGGAGCGTGTAGGCACTTCCGCCTGCGCGTTGGCCGGTACGGAAGCCGTGAACGATATGGCCTGTCCGGTCACGGGAATGTCCGGGCCGTTGTCCCTGGAACAACCCGCAGCCAGTATCGTGGCCGCTGCCATCAATATGTATGCTGTCCTTTTCAATTCGTCAATTCAATATTTTCGACAGTCCAGTTGTCGATATCCACGTCCATGCCCCCGCCGTCGGGATTAGGCTTGACGTCGGGGAGCTTCAGTCCCGACACCCGTATTGTCAGCATCAGACTGTCGGCATTGCTGTTCACTATATCCGACACATCGTAAGCATACACCTGCTTCTGACCGTCAGCCAGCCACACATATATGCTGAGCGTATGCGGCAACGCGTCTGGAGCCGGCCCGAAGCAGAACATATTTCCCATAAGTCTGTCCCCGTTTACCGACATGGCCGACGGCATAGTCACCGACACATCCATCCGGCGCCCTGACACCAAGTATTTTCCGGCCGCCAGCCCTGACAGCGACGCGCTGCATGCCACCACCGAGCCGATATTCTCCACATCCTCCACTATTATGGTGTACAGTGGCGTAAACTGCCGGGTGACGAGTCTTACTACCGTTTCGTGTACCTGGTCGGTGACGGATTCGGTGGTGTCGGCCACGAATACCGGGTCCGGCGCCTGACGCATCGGCTCGGGCGTTACGCGCGGCGGAGCGGCGCCACGGTATTGTGCAGCCACGGTAGAGAGGATTTCGCCCGGCATGGTGTAGGCATAAAGTGTTTCGGCGGAATCAAAGCCCTGCCACACCACGCTGCGCGTATCGTTGTTGAGCGCGGCCACGCGGCACCGGCCCAAAGGCGGTGTCACGAAGCCACCCTGCCACGGTGTCTCGAACCGCCAGTAGTCGCCGCCGGTCTCGGGATAGAACAGCGACGTCATCCCCTCGGGCATCGTGAAATCGTAATAACCCAGCCGGCTCCAGTCATACTCCACCCTGACCTTGCCCTCGCAGGGCTTCAGGTCGTCGAGGATGCCGCACCCGCCCGCGAGCACGCCCATGACTCCCATAACTATTATATGGAATATATGGCTAAGTCTGTTCAGATACATTGTGGTTCCTTTCCGTTTTCCCGTTCGTTCCCTTCCTCTTTTCATCTTAGAACAACCGAACTCCACATACAGTTTGACCCAATTTCAGCTTACCTGCCAAGTGCCCCGCGACCACCTATTTTGCACGAAAATTCCGAAAGTGAGAATTTTTTTGTAACTTTGCGAGGAAATCCGTTTTCGCTGCACATACATCATGACGATATACGCCAAGGCGAAAACCTGATTATACTCTGTAAGACCCAATATAGAAAAAACAAATTCAAGAAGTTGTTTATACTAATTTTTATGGTAAGATTTATTAAGATTTTGGAGCAGGTTTGTTCGATTGAAGAGGGAGCAACCAATAGGTTGGTCCCGATGAAAGCGGACAAAGATGCCCAAAAGATTAATAAAGATTGCCATAAAGTAAACAACTTCAAGATTTTATTATACGCAAATTAGTATAAACAACTTCAATATGAGCCTTAACATAATAGTAATGGCGAAGCAGGTTCCTGACACGAGGAACGTAGGCAAAGACGCCATGAAGGAGGACGGGACCATCAATCGCGCGGCGCTGCCGGCGATTTTCAATCCCGAAGATTTGAATGCCCTGGAGCAGGCCCTGCGCCTGAAGGACAAGTATCCCGGCACCAAGGTCACCATCCTGACCATGGGACCGGCACGCGCCGCCGAAATCATCCGCGAAGGAATGTACCGTGGCGCCGACAACGGCATAGTATTGTCCGACCGCGCTTTCGCCGGTGCCGACACGCTGGCCACAAGCTACGCCCTGGCTACGGCCGTGAAGAAGATAGGCGACTTCGACCTGATACTCGGTGGCCGTCAGGCCATTGACGGCGACACCGCACAGGTTGGCCCCCAGGTGGCCGAGAAACTGGCTCTGCCGCAGGTAACATACGCCGAGGAGATCATCGACGCCGAGAACGGCCACGCCACCGTGCTGCGCCGCATCGAGAGCGGCGTGGAGACCGTCAAGGTGCCCATGCCCGCCGTAATCACCGTGAACGGTTCGGCCGCTCCCTGCCGTCCCCGCAACGCCCGCAACGTGCAGAAATATAAGTATGCCGCCGTGCCCTCCGAGGCTGCCAACGACGAGCGCCGTCAGAAACTGATGGTCGAGCGCGAATGGCTCAACATCGGCGAATGGAACGCCGCTTCCGTCGACGCCGACCTGAACCAGTGCGGTCTCGCAGGTTCTCCCACAAAAGTAAAGCACATTGAGAATGTAGTATTCACTGCCAAGGATGCCCGCCGTGTCGAGAACACCGATGCGGATATAGAGGTCCTGATGCAGGAACTTATCGCTAATCATACCATCGGATAATATTATGGCATCAGACAAGAACAACCTCATAGTATATTGCGAGTATGAGGACGGTAAAGTGGCCGACGTGAGCCTTGAGCTGCTCACCAAGGGCCGCGCGTTGGCCGACAAGCTGGGCATCAAGCTCGAGGCTGTAGTGGCCGGCGACAATCTGAAAGACATCGAGAATCAGCTGTTCCCCTACGGAGTGGACACCGTATATAAGGTGGAGGACAAGCGTCTGTATCCCTACACGTCGCTGCCCCACGCCTCCATACTGATCAACCTGTTCAAGGAGAAGGAGCCGCGCATCGCCTTCATGGGCGCCACGTCCATAGGCCGCGACCTGGGTCCCCGCGTGTCGAGCGCGCTGCATTCGGGTCTGACCGCCGACTGTACCCAGCTGGAAATCGGCGACCACACCGACGCCCGCACCGGCACGGAGTATAAGGACCTGCTGCTGCAGATCCGTCCGGCATTCGGCGGCAACATCGTGGCCACCATCGTCAATCCTGACCACCGTCCCCAGATGGCCACCGTGCGCGAGGGCGTGATGAAGAAGGAGATCAAGGATCCGGCTTACAAGGGCGAGGTGGTTGACCTGAACGTGGCCGACTACACCGCTCCCGAGGACTTCGTGGTTGAGGTTATAGACCGCCAGGTGCAGAAGTCCAAGAGCAACCTGAAGAACGCTCCCATCGTCGTTGCCGGCGGTTACGGCGTAGGATCGAAGGAGAACTTCGAGCTGCTGCGCGAGCTGGCCGACGAAATGAAGGCGTTGGAAATGACGGAAGTGACGATGGATGCGCACGGCTACGTGATGGGTACCGTGCCCGCCACGCCGGGCTGCGAGTCGGCGCCCGTCGTCGGTTTTATCGCGCACGTCGACACCTCGCCCGACATGAGCGGCAAGGAGGTGAAACCCCGCGTGATCGACGAGTACGACGGCGGCGACATCGCCCTGAACGGCCAGCTGACGATGCGGGTTGCGGACTTCCCCGAGCTGGCCTTCTTCAAGGGCCACACCCTGATCCACACCGACGGCACGACGCTGCTGGGCGCCGACGACAAGGCCGGCGTGGCGGAGATTATGAC